>Ga0114934_10002793_pt1 | contig 11076 bp, 8 predicted proteins | sample 4SBtaG_2_FD_99695 | JGI IMG/M metagenome (GOLD analysis project Ga0114934, IMG submission 99695) | Deep subsurface microbial communities from Kolumbo volcano to uncover new lineages of life (NeLLi) - 4SBTROV10_white metaG | ecosystem: Environmental > Aquatic > Marine > Volcanic ...
AATCGTATTGCAAATGGTGAGCTTAAAAGACTTATTGTCAATATGCCACCAAGACACACAAAATCAGAATTTGCGTCGCATTTATTTCCGGCGTTTTTCATGGGTAGACACCCAAAAGCAAAACTGATACAGACAACTCACACAGGGGAACTTGCTATTCGATTTGGTCGTAAAGCAAAAAACCTTATTGAATCAGAGGAGTATAGTTCTGTTTTTCCACACGTTACTTTGGCCGCCGATTCAAAAGCTGCTGGTCGTTGGGAGTCTAATCATAAAGGCGAGTACTTTGCTGCTGGTGTGGGTGGTGCTATTACTGGTCGTGGTGCTGATTTACTTATCATTGATGATCCACACTCTGAGCAAGATGCTCTTTCGCCCACGGTCCTAGAGTCACATTACGAGTGGTATACTTCCGGTCCACGTCAGCGTTTACAACCTGGCGGCGCGATTGTTTTAGTCATGACACGTTGGTCAGTAAAGGATCTCACTGGCAAGTTGCTCGAGGCCCAGGCTAAAGACCCAGCTGCGGACCAATGGGAAGTAGTTGAGTTTCCTGCAATCATAAACGATAAACCTATGTGGGGTAACTTTTGGTCCATGGAGGGCTTACAAGGGGTCAAGGCTTCTATCCCGTTAACCAAGTGGCAAGCACAATGGATGCAACAACCTACCTCCGAGGAAGGTGCACTTATAAAACGTGAGTGGTGGCAAGTATGGGAAGAAGAAAAAATTCCGGACCTAGAGTTTATTATTCAGTCTTATGATACAGCATTCAGTTCTAAAGAAACAGCTGACTTTTCTGCTATTACAACGTGGGGTATTTTTGACCCTGATAATGGTAAAGGAAAAGCGTTAATTCTCCTTGATGCAAAACGTGATCGGTGGAACTTCCCTGAACTAAAGAAAGAAGCAATGGAACAGTTTAAATACTGGGAGCCAGAGATGGTTATTGTTGAAGCAAAAGCATCTGGCATGCCACTTACACACGAGTTGCAGAAGATGGGTATACCCGTAATTAACTTTACACCGTCAAAAGGAAATGATAAGCATACAAGAGTTAACAGTGTAGCACCGCTTTTTGAAGCAGGGGCAATCTGGGCACCAAAAAAGAGTTTTGCCGAAGAAGTCATAGAAGAATGCGCCGCATTCCCTTTCGGTGATAATGACGACTACGTGGATTCTACCACGCAAGCTTTAATGAAATATAGACAAGGCTATCATGTTACGCTAAAAGATGACTTTGAAGATGAACCAGTAGATAATGCTAAGAGGAGGGCATACTATTAATGGTTACTATTAAACCAAAACCAAAACCGGATTTTAATTATACGGACGTTCCTTATTCAGGAAGAGATGTTATTAATCCGTTTGTAGATAAAGATTCCTATAGAAAAGGACAAGATTTTTATCCCGACAGAATGTATCGTGATGAACGAACAGCCGAAAGACAGTTTTTTAACTCTCCAGCGTTTCAACAATCAGATGTAGGTGGAATTTTTAAAGATTTTAAAGGAATGGATTTAAAAAATGAAAGAGATACTTTTATTAATTTTTTAAATGAGTTTCAACTAAGACAACAACCACGCTATAATTTTAACACAAAAAAATATGATGGCCCAATGGAACGTGAGGGAGCAACCATGGATTATGATCCACGGACCTACAATTATTTATCTGGGTTAGATGAAGCACGTCAAAATCAATTTGCAAAATATAATCCTCGTTATGGATTAACTGACGAAAAATATAATGAGCTTATAGAAGGACAAGAAGAGCCTACTTCTTGGCTTGGATACCCTTATGGAGAAGCAGAAGGAGCATCCGTTTTAGAAGAACCAGGAAGATACACTCTTGATAATTTAAAAGAAAGTACTCGTACTTTATTAGGTGATCTTGCTTTTTTTGGTGACTATGGAACTAACGTAGTAAGTCAAGCATTATATCCTTTTGACTATGAAGATGAACGAGGCAATATATATCCTCGTGGTTTTAAAGATTTAATTCAACATTCACTGGATGTGGCAGAATTTGAAGAAACAGGATATGGTGTGTCCCCAGAAGTTTGGGCAGATTTAGGATACAGCGAGCGAAAAGACTTACAAGATCAATTTAAAAAATTAACTGGATCTAACTATATATATGATCCAACTTATAAACCTATTACAGAATCTGGTGCATTAACAGAACTCACTGACACTTTAGCAGAAGGTCCATTAATGCCTTCATCTGATTATTCAGATTTAGGAGTTGATGTATACGATCCATATTTTACTGATGATTATGTTAATTGGAATCCGATGAAAAGCGCACAACTTGTTGGTCATGTAGGAACTGGCGGTAGTAGTATAGCAGCAAAAAAAGCAGCAAAAGAATATTTACCTGGTTTAGCAAAATATATTCCATCCCTTGTAAAAAAACATCCTTACATGGCTTCACTATTAGGTCTTTCAATTCCTTCGATAGCAGAACCTTTTGTTGAGTAATGGCTGTAGCTGGAATAGGTAAGGCATTATTTAATACAACCTTAAAACGTGTACTTAAAGATATTAATAAAGTTAGAAATTCTGCTTTAAAACTACAAACTAAAAAAGGACCAGCAGCTTATAAAAGCGGTGTAGGTGAAAAAGAGTTTAAAAAATCTTTAGAAAATTTTTCTGATTTATATAAAAAAACAGATGCAACCCAATCCATGGTATTTAAAAAAGCCGCGGACGAAATTGACCCTAATATTTGGAGTTCTTTTATAAAAAATGCAAAAAAACGTAAAATATTAAATAGTAAAGACACCTCACGTGTAGAAAGACTTAATCAACAAAAAAGTTACCCAGAAAATTATGTGGGTACTAGAACTTTAAAAGATAGAAGACGAAATCTTATATTAGATGCATGGAAGCGTATGGTGCAAGAGGCAAGGAAAACTAAAATTGGATTACCTTTGTTTCCAAGAAATCCACAAGGGGGAGGGCCATTTGGTAATCCTTCTACTAATCCAATGCTACAAAGAATGCAACAAAACTGGGATAAGGATTATGCGTTTCCTTTTAAAAATTTAGGGTCTGCCAAAACAGATAAATTAATACGAAAATTACGTAATGTAGATAAACCAAGAGCTGGTTACTCAGGACATTCTGCTTTACCAAGACCAAAATATGTAGAAGATTTAAATAGTAACCAAGCAGAAGCATATGTAAGAGAAATTTTACCTGATTACATAGGCCCAGTTAAAAAGGTACCTGGAGAAATAAATCTAGGTAGTGATAAAGTAGCTGGGCAATATATATCAGAATTGTGGAGATCAAGATCAGATGCTTTTAAGACAGGGATAAATTCAATAGATGCACACAATTTTTTAAAGTTTTTAAGAAGGCAAGGTTTTTTAAATCCAAAAAGTAGTAAATATTTTAAATTACAACCTGAATATCAAAATTATTTTCTTACACGTTTAGCCCAACCAAAAGGAAAGGATTTAGCACATGATGTTTCAACACTTAATCCAGAAGGAATATCAGATGCGATGCCTTTTTCTGGAGGAGAAATTGGACGAACACAATTTTTAGATCCTAGTATAAATTTAAGAACTCAACCCCGTTTAGAAGCAAAAGGTTTAAAATCTTTATTATCTAATAAAAAAAATTTAGCAAAAATAGATCAGGACATGATGAATCAAAATATTAGAACTACTCTTGTTAATCCAGATGAAGTGTATACCGATGAAGAATTACTTAAATTTTATTTAAACCGAAATAAGATTAAACAAAAGTTTGGACTAGACATAGAAGATGTTTTATCTGAAGGATATTATCCCATGGGTGGTTGGAAAGACTTTGGATTTAGCAAAGGTGGAAAAATGCCATCTTACGCAGCTGGTGGAATTGGACGCCTTGGCGCAAAGCTATTACAAAAGCTTGTAGGAAAATTATCAAAAAAAGAATTACAAATGATTTTGGATACATCGTTTAAAGGAACTAAACCTTTAATGTCGCCAGCAAAAAAACGACAAGACAAATTAATAAAAAAATTAGGGCCTGATAAATACAGGTGGCGTAATGTGAAATCCGAGGTTTTTGATTAATGGTACTACCTAGTTTAACACGCCGTGCCTTTATGAAGGGTATTGGAGCCCTTGCGGGATCCAAGATACTTCCGAAAGGATTAACTAAAATTTTACCTAATGTACAAAAAGAACTACCTTTAAACGATGCTGTGCCGTGGGTTAAGAACATGGTGCACATGGCAAAAGCAAGTGTTGCACAAAGAGCACCACTAAAACTACCAAATGGAACAGAGATATCCTATTTAAAAAAACCTTTAAATGAATACGATTCACACAAACTTGCTATTAAAACAGCAGATGGAAATGAAGACTTAATTAATTTTAAAGAAGGTAAAAAGGATATTACTATAGAATTTGATGTTGCGGATGATTTCCATACAAACCAGTATTTAGAGATTGATAAGAAAACAGGTTACACTGAAATGATAGACAGTAATCTTAGAATGGCACCTGGCGGTGAAGATATTATCAAAGACGATCCAATTGTATGGGCTATGGAAAAGACGGATGTGCGTGATCGTATGATTCTAGATGCAACAACAAAGCCGGATGATTATATGTATGATTACATGTCTATTCCAGATGATACGGACTATGGCTATCTTTTTGAAAGGTATGTTGATTCTTTTTCTCCTTCTGGTAGTATATTCAATACAAAAAAAATTGCAGACGCAGAACGCGCACGTGAAACATTAATGAAAGAAATAAGTGAAATGAATTGGGAAGAACAGTTTAGAAGAGGAAGTCTACACGGCTTCAGTAAAGGGGGAATTATGAAAGATGTTGTACCACCATTAGACGGCTACGCAGCTGGTGGTGTTGGTAAAAAGATTATACAAGAGGTTGCTCCTAAAGTTATTAATAAACTTCGTGAGTTTGCTCCGCAAATTACAGGAAAAGTTTCACAACCAAAAAAACCATTTTGGACTGTTTTGGATGAAGATGGTTTACCTATCAAAGATTTTAATAATGAAAAATTAGCTAGAGATTTTATTAGAAATAATGAATATGCTGACATGTACACGATTGGTAAATCTACTGATCAAGCAGCACCGACAGATGCACCCGCAATGTTTTTCCGTTCGCGTGAAGAAATTATACAAGGCCCACCAATCATGACAGGTGAGCAATGGATGAAGTTTTTAAAAGCACGTGGCATACGTGACGCAGAACTAATGGACACGTCCATGGGGCCATGGCTTAATCAAAATTTAAAAAACAAAGTTTCCAAAAATGACCTTGTTAATAAATTTGATGAATCCGTACCAGAATTTAATGTACAAGTACTAGGAGAAGAAACAACTTTAAACGTAGATAGATTAAAAAATTCTCTTCAGAATTTAGATACAACTGTTTTTCCTAAAGAGTCTGGATCTATTTTAAGAGTGATGCAGGACGAACTAAGAGGTTTAGATAGTGAAAAAGCAAAAACAGAATTTTTAAAGCGTCTTGATAATTTATTTGATGCGGGGTATGGTATTCCTAATGTAAGTAAAACTGGTATACCAATTGATAACACAAGTGTTCCTTATGAAGTAAGACAATTAATGGGTGAAGTATTATCTGGCACTGGCAGAAGAGGTGTCGGATTTAAAAAAGGTGCTTATACAGGTCGATCACAATATGGTGGTCAACAAACATTAGATGGTGGTCAAAACCACCGTGAGTTTTTATTTAGTTATAAACCAAAAGGTCCACGTAAAAATGAACCAGTTTATAATTACGCTCATTCTTTTGGAGGTGCTGATACTAAAAATGCATTTATGCACGCACGTGTAAGTGACCGCGTAGATGAATACGGAAACAAATTATTATTTGTCGAAGAGTTTCAATCAGATATGCACCAGCCAATATCACGTGCTATTCGTGAAGCTACAAAAAAAGGAAAAGATATACCAAAAGAAGGGAGATATGCAGCCAGATTGGATGTTGAGCAACCTAAGCTTAATAAATCAAATCTTCAGCAAATGGAGCTTATTCAACGACAGATTGATCGTTTGTTAGAAACAAAACCTAATTCACCTAAACTTGCTAAATTATACGAGCAAAAAGAAGTAATTAGAAACATGGAAAAAGATGCTGCTAAAAAGTTAAGTAAAGAAACAACAGGTATTCCTGAAGGACCATTTAAAAATTCTCAAGATTATATGGAATTTGCAATTAAGTACTTGCTGCGTGTAGCAAAAGATGGTAATTACGACGGTATTGCTTTTTCGACACCAGCAGTTAAGAACCGTAATCTAAGCAGAGGAAGCAAAGATTACCAAGGTAATTTAGTTGCATATGGAGACATTTTGAAGAAAGCGTTAGCTAAAGCTAAATCTAAAAGTGGAGCTGACTTAATTCAAACTTCCATAAAAGGTGATAAAATAAGCGGTGGTTCATTTGGGGGACGAAATGAATGGAACTATTATGGAGTTCCAGTTCTAATGTTAAAAGGTAATACAAAAGCATTAGAAAAAATTAGTAAAGGACTACCAGCTTATTCTAAAGGCGGCAAAGGACCACAACCGTATGGCATCATGAAAGATGTTATACAACCACTATAAGGGGAGATAGATGGCTAAAAAGAACCAGAATAACAATATAGACAAAGCTATGGAAGCACTACAAGGTGCTTTAGATATTGAACCAGTCGGTCAAGAAATTCAATTACCCGAACAAGTAGTAGATTTTGAATCAGACGTAGAATTAATTGAAACACCAGATGGAGGTGCAGAGGTTAACTTTGACCCTAACGCTCCAATTGATCAATCACAAATTCCATTCGATGCTAATCTAGCAGATTACATCGACGAAACACAGTCACGCAAGTTCTCTAGTGATCTTGTGGGAGCATTCGAAGCGGATAAAGATTCAAGGAAAGACTGGGAAGATACCTATGTCAAAGGCCTTGATATGTTAGGCTTTAAATATGAAGACCGAACACAACCCTTCGAAGGTGCGTCAGGGGTCGTACATCCTTTGCTTGCTGAATCTGTTACTCAGTTTCAAGCTCAAGCTTACAAGGAACTCCTCCCCCCAAGCGGCCCCGTACGCACTCAAATAGTAGGCGCAGTTACGCCTGAAGTACAAGACCAGGCAGAACGTGTAAAAGAATACATGAACTATCAAATAACAACTGTGATGAAAGAATATGATCCAGATATGGATCAATTATTATTCTATTTACCATTATCTGGTTCTGCATTTAAAAAAGTTTACTATGACCCAATTTTACAAAGAGCTGTTGCTAAATTTGTAACCAGTGAAGATTGCGTTGTTAATTACATGTCAACAGATCTAGAGAGTGCTGAAAGAATTACGCATTGTATTAAAATGACAAACAATGAAGTTCGTAAACTTCAAGTTTCAGGATTTTATAAAGATGTTGAGTTATTAAGTGGTGAAGTAGATCCTTCTGAAGTAAGAGAAAAAGTTAATGAACTAGAAGGTGTACAAAAAGAATTTGCTAATGATGATGACGAACATGAAATTTTAGAAATGCATGTAAATGCAGACGTACCTGGATTTGAAGATCCTAATGGAATTAAACTTCCTTATATTGTTACTATAGATAAATACTCGCAAACTATTTTATCTATAAGAAGAAACTGGAATCAACAAGACCAATTAATGAAGAAGATTTCTTACTTCGTACACTTTAAATTTCTCCCGGGTCTAGGCTTTTATGGCTTTGGACTAATACACATGTTAGGTGGGTTATCGCGAACAGCAACAAGTGTTTTGCGGCAGTTAATTGATGCTGGTACACTCGCTAACCTACCTGCAGGTTTTAAAGCAAGAGGAATGCGTATACGTGATCACGATGAACCTTTACAACCAGGTGAGTTTAGAGATGTGGATGTAACTGGTAATTCAATTAGAGAATCATTATTACCACTTCCGTTTAAAGAACCATCACAAACTTTGTTTGCGTTATTAGGTTTTGCAGTTGATGCAGGTAAATCATTTGCAGCAATAGCTGATATGAAAATGGGTGAAGGTAATGAACAAAATCCAGTTGGAACAACATTAGCGCTATTAGAGCGTGGCACTAAAGTTATGAGTGCTATTCACAAGAGATTACACTACGGACAAAGAGAAGAGTTTAATTTACTTGCAAGAGTATTCCAGTTGTATTTACCACCAGAATATCCTTACCAAGTTATTGGTGGAAATAGAATGATTAAACAACAAGATTTTGATGATCGTGTTGATATATTACCTATTTCAGATCCTAACATATTTTCTATGTCACAAAGAATTATGTTGGCACAACAACAGTTACAATTAGCACAATCAAATCCACAAATGCATGATTTACGTGAAGCGTATAGAAGAATGTATGCAGCAATGGGTGTTGATAATGTTGACGCAATATTAAAACCAAATCCCGATATGCCTGAACCAACTGGTCCAGCTACTGAAAATGGGATGGTTATGAAAGGAATGCCACCAAAGGCTTTTCCTAAACAAGATCACATGGCACATATTACAGCGCATCAAGAATTTATGTTTACTAGAATGGTTCAAATTAACCCACAAGTTTATTCATCATTACAAGCACATATTTCAGAGCACCTTGCTTTGATGGCTGGAGAGCAAGTTCAACAAGAATTTGGTCCACAGTTACAACAAATGCAACAAGCTATGCAACAAGCACAACAAAATCCTCAGATGGCACAACAACTGGAACAACAGCAAGCAGAATTGACAAATCAAATGGCTGCTAAACAAGCACAGATTGAAGCACAATTAACAGGTGGTTTGGCTAAAGAGGAAGAAGCTCGTATGAGTAAAGAACCTCAAGATCCATTAGTAAAATTAAAGCAACAAGAAATTGACTTGAAAGCTATGGAAACACAAGCTAGACTAGCGAAAGATATTGCAATGGATTCAGAGAAGATGGATCTAGAGCGAGATAAACTAGAAGCAGACACAAGTCTAGAATTAATGAAAGTATCCGCAGAAACTAATAAACAAGATAACGCGGATGCAATGTCAATTTTAAAAGAAAATATGATTTCAGCGCGTGAGGCAATGAAAGATCAATCTGCAGAGAGGATAGCGAGGGAAAATGTCAACGCTAAAAGAAGTGAAAGAAAAGCTGACAAAAATAAGTGAAGCTATGCAAAAAATTGAAGATGCAGCTAGAAGTGGTATTAAAGACACAGATGATTATATGTTAGTGTGTTCAGCATTAATGGCTGTTACACGTAATATGTATATAGAGTCATTAGGACCGGCAGATACAATACAAATGTTTGAAGCTGTTGCTGATAGTATTATGGCAACAGAAGAAATGATTAAAGAGTTTGGTAGTTATGAAAAACCAACAATACATTAAGGAGGTACAATGCCAAAAGTAGGATCTCAAAAATTTCCATACACATCAGCTGGTGTTAGAAGTGCACAAATGCATGCAAAAAACACTGGACAAAAAGTTAATATGATGAAAAAAGGTGGAAAAACGAAACGCCTAAGTAAGGGTGGTTCGATGAAAATGAAGAAAAAATAGGAGGTAACATGAATTTATTAAAAGATTTATGGGCACATTTAAAAGAATGGAGTGACTGGAAAATGAAGGACTGGATTAAAGCCGGTATTGTTGCAGTTATTGTTATTGTTGTGCTCAACTCAATGATAGGTGGTTAATGGTTTTAGATAATAGATCAGCATATCTTGCTAGCCAATATAAACCAAAAAAGGCTTATGTAGCGCCTATTCGTTCTGGACAGGACGATAGGCGTTCAGCCTATTTACGTAGTTCATTTGCGGATAACGTAAATGCTACACGTGAACAAAATGCAATTAATGCGCGTAATAACGATCTTAATTATGCAATGTCACGTTCTCCTGATTGGTATCAAAACAGAGATAATTTAAAATCTATTAAAAATGTATTAGTAAACACACCTGCTGTAACAACTAACATGAACGAATCACGTAACATGTATCAGATGCTAATGAACCAGATGAAAGGTGGTGATAAAGGTGCACGTTTAATTGATACAAGTGGATTACCAGCTAACGCAAGAAGAATTGGAAGAACACTATTTCAAGATCCATCTAAATCAGCAGGATTTTTAAATGATTTAAAAGTTATGGCAGGCAATTTAACTTTTCAGGATAAAAGATTGCCACCAGAAAAAAGGACATCTAACCCTGCAGCAGTAAGAGTATCGGAATATAGCCCATTTCCTAAAGCTGGATTTGGAAAAGAATTTTACGAAGAAGAATTTGGAAAATTTAATTTTGGTAATTTAATGGAAGGTATAATGAAAATTGCTACTCCATTAAAATATCTACCACAAAGAGAAAGAACACCGTTAGAAAGAGATTCTCGTTTTTATCCAGAAAATAACGTATTTGATATTGAATTTGATAAAGTAGAACCTATACCTTTTATGGGTGAATTTGAAGAAGATATAACAGAAACTATTGACGATGGTGATATATGGGAATCAGCAAGTGCTGAAGAAGTTGATTTTATACCAACTGACGATGATATAAAAGAAGCATATGAATATATTTTTAAGGATAATGCTTATAGCGACGAGTATGTTGGTAATAGCGCTATAATAGATACCAGAGTACCAAGTTTTGAACAATATCTAGCAGCTATGCAAAATGCAAACAATTACGAATACATAAATTCTATTTTAGAAACTAAAGCTCAAGCCGAAGAAATGGGCTTAATTTAATGCCAGGTTACGATTGGAGAGACGATAGTGGTTCTGTAGTAGATTCATCTAGTGGATATAATTATAACACTGGAACAAGCTGGGGTAATACTAATAACAATACTAATACTAATAATAACTATTATAGTAATCCTGATGATGGTTATGATGATTCATGGGAAAGTGGAACAGATGCATCAGAAACTGTCTGGGGATATAATATTCATACACCAGAAGGCAGTGATAATTTTTATACACCTCCTCAAGAAACTTATGGACCAGGAACTGCAACACCTGGTAAAACAGCATACAATTATAAAAACATATACGACGATAAACTTGTAGAACATTTATTAT
>Ga0114934_10002794_pt1 | contig 11072 bp, 9 predicted proteins | sample 4SBtaG_2_FD_99695 | JGI IMG/M metagenome (GOLD analysis project Ga0114934, IMG submission 99695) | Deep subsurface microbial communities from Kolumbo volcano to uncover new lineages of life (NeLLi) - 4SBTROV10_white metaG | ecosystem: Environmental > Aquatic > Marine > Volcanic ...
CTTAATTGGACTGATGATAGATTGGAATAAAAATTTAAATAAAAATTTAAATAAAGGAGATAATTATTATGATGTATATACAAGAAAGTTGGTTATCAGTAGTTAAGGAATTAAAATATTTTCCTATCAATAAATTGAGTGGGAATATAGTCAAAGTAATAGATGATTTAAAGGTTATAAGAGTTAATAAAATGTCAACTTTAAATCAATTAGTCAACTTGAAGAAAAAATATCTCAAGGCATTAAATAATCCAAACATTAATTCAGAAATTGAAAAAAATATTAAAAAGAAAATTAAAGAAACAAATTTTGCTATATCGTCTGTTAATAATTATCTTAAAGCTGTAGAAGATAGAATTCTTGCAGGTATGGCTGCAGCTAAAAGGCAAGATGGAACTGTTAGAATGTTTATACAAAATGTAAACAAAGAAATACAAGGCCACTGGTTTGAACATTTCATATTAAAAGAAGATAAAAATAATTTAAAATTAAAAGCTCAAACATATCTTAAAAATGCTGAAAAATTAAGGAAGAAAAAAGAATACATAAAAGCTATAAGAGAAGCTATGAAAGCAAAGAAAATAGTTACTATGGCTAAAATGAATAAGAAAAAATTAAGCACTAGAATTAAACGTTTTGTAATAAAAGCTATAGGTATTTTAACTATAATACTTGTATTAAATTTCAAATATAATTTATTTGATTTTTTTGCAAACAAATTATTAGCCTTATCAAAATATTTAAATACCAAAATAGCTCAAACTATAAAATTCAATAAAGATATGATATCAGGTATAATAAATGATATAATATCAAAAGTTAAAAATTTATTTGAAAGTTTTAAAAATTTTATAAATAAATTACATAAAAAATTTAAATCAAATCAAGTCAAAATTAAAAAAATTGCTAAAGATATCAAGAAAGCTTAAGGTGATCTTTTTTGAAAGTATCACTTAACACATATTGTAAATTTGTTAAAAAGTGTGAAAATTTTGAAAATGATAAACATAAAATAATTTATGGTATTGATATAAAGAAAAAGAACTTTAAAAATATTGACATAGATAAAAATAATTACAAAAAAATATTATTAAGTTTTTGGAAACAGTACAATTGTTATTCTATTCCTGTACCATTTGATATTTTATGGTTTAATACAAAATTAAGATTTGGTTCAGAATATTCTGATATTATATTAAGTAATACTTTATCAAAATTTCAGTTTCAATGGAGTGGAAATGATTTGTTTCCATTATCACAAATACACCAAATTTTAGGTCAACATAATCCATTAATGTTTTGTAATTTATTTTCAAGTGAAAGACTAAAAATTATCAATTACTTAAAAAATTTTGAAAATGAAGATTATATAAATTTTTTAATTAAGATTAATGATACAATATTTGAAATTTTTAGTTAACAAAAATAAATTAAAAGGAGCATATATATATGCCATTATTATCAGATTATTTTCATGATAAAATCGATATAATAAAACCATTATCAAGATACAATTATACTGACTATTATGTTATAGATAGGCATATAACATTTAGAAATAAAAATATTGTAGCATTTATTGGTTTTCACAAGAAAACTAAAGAAATATTCTTTTTATATAAAACTTTTAAATATACAATAAAAGGTATAAAAAGATATAAAACTATGAATAAAAATGATGGTTTATATTTTATACCAGTTACAAATTTTAATTTATCAAATTATAGACCTCCATATGATAATGCATTTGATATGTTACATAATTTAGTAAAAGAAAGTGTAAATATAAATAGTATTAATGATTATTTAAAAACTTATTATAAAAGAAACAAAGATTATCTTAAAAGAAGATTAAATTCTAATGCCCCAGGTTCTAAAATATTATTTAGAACTGATCAAATAAAAAATGTTCGAATACATTATGATCTAAGAATCCCAATAAATCATAAACTTTTATCATTTGCAATTCCTAAAAAGATGATTACAACTATACATAACAAACCACAATTTGCTATAGAAACTGTTCCACATCCTTTTTGGTTTTTAAATTTTCAAGGAGTTATAACCAGTGATTATGGTATGGGTGAAATAGAAATATATGATTCCGGAAAATTTAAATTAATAGAGTATGTAAAAGATAAAAAAATAAAATTTATGTTAAATGGTGTAAGATATAAAAATCAATTAGTATCTTTAATTCATTTACATGGTAGAACCAAATTTTGGGTAATGTATATAGAGGAAAAATAAAGTGAAAATAAGAAGACCAAATAATTTAAAAATAAATTATAAATATACTGTAAGTATGCCAGATATTAACAAATCTTTACATGATTTTTATGATTCTATTTTTAATAAACACATAGATGATCTATATAATGGTAAATCTGAATTATTTATATCTACAATATATTCTATTGGTTCAGATAAATATTATCAAATAGATTTAGACTTTGATAAATTAAATTCTATATCAGAAGTCAGAAAACTTGGAAAAGATTTACAATCTCTTGGAATTGATCAGTATTTTTTTGTCCAAGGAACAGGTAATGGATATCATGTTAAAAGTAATTTTGCTGTTAGAGGTTTAGATTACACTTATTGGAAAAATTTCAATTATTTTAAAAATTTTAAAATGTTAGATAAAGGTGCTAGTCTTAGAAGTAATCCAAGTAGAGCTCCATGGTCTTATACATTTAAAAATCATATGACTAATTATACTATAGGATATTCTTATTTATTCAAATATAATATAAATGAATACAATAAAAAATTTGCTAAGATTCCAATAGATATACTCTCTTTAACTAAATATAAACAAATGTTATATATTTATAGTTTACCAATTTTTTTCATTAATGATAATGATATAATTATTAAAAAATTAAACAAATTATAAAGGAGAAGCAGTATGAAATTAACAATTCTGGAAAAACAACTTTATGCTGAATGTATAAGAGAAGATTACATCAAATCTAAAAATTATTTTTTAAATGAAAATGCTATGATTTCAATATTATCAATGAATGATGATGATGTGATTAGAAGATTTATAGAAGCAACTACAGTCAAGGATAATTTTGATAAACTTAAAGTAACATCAGCAGAAAAATTACAAGAATTAAAAAATAAAATTAATGAAAAAATATCAACTGGAGATAAAGAAGCTGCTGAAAAATTAAAAGAGTTGTATGCTAAACAAACTAGTATGTTATCAAAATTTTTTACATTTTTAAAAAGTGTGTTTAATTCAGGATTTAATATGGCTATGAAATTATTTGAAAAAGCAAAACCAAATTTTCAGAAAGCATCAGAAACATCAAAACAAATGGTAACTACATCTATGAACAATATTAATAATACAAAAAATCAAATAATATCTACATTAAGTATTGATAAATTTAGTTGGTCAGCTATTAAAAAGAATTCATCAATATTTTTCTCGGCATTAAAGTCATTATTTAGTAAAGGATTAAAAGCCATCGGTTATGCAGGGTCTACTGCTGCTGCATCACAAGTATTGGCTATTATGTCATTAATAGTTTCCGGAATATTAGCCCTCAAATCTTTAAAAATTTTATCTAGATTAGTTCCAATAGCTAAGAAAGTTATGGGTTGGATTGGAGCTTTAATTTCTGCACCTTTTAAAATTGGTCTTTCAATAGTTACTGGTTTAAAAAATTTAGTTTTAAAAATTCTTGGAAGATCTACTTAATTCCTTTCTTTTTACTAATAAAAATAAATAATTAGAAAGGAGTTAAATACATGTCAACACTTGAAACTTACAACGAATATTTTTACAATGATTCATTATCTTTAATAAATGAAAATGTTTTTTTATATGATATAAGAAATTGTTATAGCAGAATATTAAAAAAATTAAATATCAATCTGGGTGAATTTTCTTCTAAAAAGGAACGAAACATAAAAATAGGAAATTACTTAAAACAAAATCCAAAGATTTTTAAAAGAGTTAGAGAGATAAATAAAAACTCCATGATAAATTTTATAAAACAGAATAACATCACTGAGGATGATATACTGTTTATCGAAAAGGATGGACTAGCGACAACAAAATATGTTGGAGATTATAAAAATAGTGATGCTATACTTCCAGAATTGAGAAATTATTATAAAATTACTATCAAATCCATTAGTAAAAGATCGGCATATTTGATGCTTACTCCAAATAAATTATATATTAAAGGCGTGAGATTTAAAACAACAGGTATAGAAGATTATTTATTTGAAAATTTGACACACCTATTATTATTAGATTATCAAAAAATGTTTAAATATCTTAATATGTTTAGAACTAAATATTTTTCAGAAGATAATTTAGATTTATTTAAAATACCAACTTCTAATGGATACCAATTTCTTTTAAAAAATGATAAAGTTATAACTGTTAAAAATTTAAACAATGTTAATTTATCTAAATTAAATATAGATAAATATAAATATTATAAAGAACATGTTGAAACCTTTATACAAAGTTTAGTTTATGAGATGAGATAATTATGCCAGAAGTAAAAAATGATAGGTTAAGAAGAGGACATGATCTCCAAATATCATGCAAAGTAGGCAATAATGATTTTGGAGATTTTGTATCTCATATATCCGTATATCGAACACAGAATGCATCATTCACATATTTCAAAATTTTATTCAATGTTAATTCAGAACAAGTAGAAGCCTTATCCAGTGCATTTAATCAAAGTCCTGATTTCACAGTTAAATTAGAAAATTATTTTTCAACTAATGCAGTTAATGAAACAGTATTTGATAAAATAGAATGGTCTTTAATGGTTGTTCATACGGATACTATAATGAGTGCAACTTTAACAGATGAAAAAGATGAAACTAAAAATTCTTCAATAAAGAATGTTGATTTTGAAATTTATGCTCTATCTCAAAAAGCTTTGTTAGCATATACAAGAACTGTAAATACATTATATGAAAATAAAAATTTAAAACAAATTGTAGAAGATGTAGTAAAACATGCTCCAGATGCAGAATTAAAATTAGAACATCAATTTACTAATAATAAAATTATTGATCAATGTTTAATACCTCCAATGAATATAGTTAGAGCTCTTGAATTCTTAGATTTTAATTATGGATTCTACAGTGGTACACATCAAGTTTGGTTTGATGATGATAATAAAAAATGCAAGATACATATATTTGATCCTAAAAAATATATTAATAAAGCTTCTGTTAAAATAATGGGAGCACAACATGGAAAAGTAGGCAATAAAATGCAAAAATTATTAAAAAAATCAATTGAATCTGTTGGGAATGAAACCAATATTGTAATTAATGAAAATGATTTATCCATATATAGAAATACTTTAGGGTTCAATTTATCTCAACCATATATATATCATTTTATTGAAAAACCATTAGATGATTTATTTAAAGATTATACAATTAATCTTGAAGGAGAGAATGGTTTAGTAAATAAAGCATGTTTTATAGATTCTAGATATGCATATCATCTTCCTACACAATACAGAAATAAATGGGGATTCATTATAAATCATACAGGATTTAAAGATACCACTAATGTTTATCATGAATGGTTTGCAAAAAATTATGAAAAAATGTCTGGCTTAATTTTTTCTTTAGAAGGTTTCACAGATATGACAAATTTAATACCAGGCCATACCATAGAATATATTCCAGTTTCCAAAAACTTATTAAGTCTTAAGGGATATTATAAAATTACTTCTGTTTTAATAGAAATAGGAAGATATAATAGTGAACAATGGAGACAATATACTACATTAGGAGTTACTAGAGCTAACTCTAGATATATAGATGTTTCTGTAGAAGAAACAATTCAATGGATAAGTAATTTTGTTAATAATTACTTATCTACATTTAGTGACATTTTTGGTTAAAATGGTGATGTCTTATGAATAAAACAATGACTACAAAAGAAAAATTAGAAAAAATATTATACTATCGTGATCATATATTAGATTTCATAGAAAATGAAATAAAACTAGAAGAAATTGGTGGTGTAGTACCATTTAAAATATATGATAAACAAAGACAAGTAGTTGAAGATTTTTTAAATTATCATAACTTATTGTTTGTTAAATCTAGACAAATCGGAATATCCACAATAACTCAAGCTATAATTGTTTCAGTTATAACATTATTTCCAAATGTTACTGCTGGTGTTATATCTAAAGATGGAGCAGAAGCAACAGATTTTGTAAAAAAGACCAAATCCATGATAGAAAATTTAGATGAATGGATTAGACCTAAATTTCAAAAAAAATTAGAACAAGATGTTATACTTACTAATGGTTCTAGAATAGTTTCTGCCACAGTAAATGCTCATAAACCATCAACTACATTTAGAGGAAAATCTTTAGCTATTTTAGTTGTAGATGAAGCAGCATTTATTGATTATATAGATGAAGCTTATACTAGTATGATGCCAGCAGTATCTAAAGTGCAAAAAGTAGCTAAAGAAAAGGGTATACCATATGGTACATTTATTATATCAACTCCAAACAAAACTGTTGGTATTGGTAAATGGTATTTTGATAAATATAAATTAGCTGAAAGAGGAAAATCTATATTTAAATTAGTTAAAATACATTGGAGTGAAGTCGAAGGTTGTGATGAAGAATGGTATAGAGATCAATGTGATTTATTAGAGAATGATGAAAATAAAATAGCTCAAGAATTAGAAATGAAATTTATATCATCAAGAGGTTCTATATTTTCAACAGAAATACAAAAGGCTTTACAAAATCCAGATCATTATTTAAAAGGTCAAATCGAAACATTTTTTGTTGAATTAAAAAGAGATAATAAAATTGTAGCTAAAGAAGAATTTAAATTAGAAACATATAAATCATTTAACACATTAAATATGCAAAAACAATATTTAATATCTGTAGATACTGCAACTAAAAGGGGAGTATGTCAATCTGCAATTACTATTTGGGATAGAATGACAATGGATTTAATTGCTTTATATACAGGAGATACAAAAGTTTCAATGTTTACAGAATTCATAAAAAAATTAATGGATTTCTTTCCTAACTGTATTGCAATAATAGAAAACAATAGTTATGGAAATCAAATTGTAGAAGAATTAGATATGTTACATCAATATTCTCCGAAACTTTATTATACTAAAAGAAAACTTTCTGATAACAAAATAAAATTAATACCAGGCTTAGAAACTACTGGATTTACACGTCCATTAATGATGGATGCTTTAATTAATTTTGTTAAAGAAAGATACAATACTATATATTCAGAATCTTTAGCGTTACAATTAGTTGGATTAGAAGAAGATAGAAATGGTAAAATCAAACATGGCAATAAGACTATAGATGATTTAGTTATGACTATGGCATTTGTTTGTTATGTATTATCATATAATCTTTTACCAGATTTTTCTTTAACTATAGATCAAATTCAAGATATGTATAAAATTATGACAGGTGAAGAAGCAGATAATTCAATAATTGAAAATGATAATTCACCGTTAACAGATGATGAAATGCTAGATGCTATGAATAAATTGTTGTTTTAACTAAAGGAGACTATAAATATGATAGATAAAAATAGTGAATTTTTGGAAGAAAGTTTTCTATTCAAATATGGTAAACTAAAAAAAATTAAAGTTTTTAACAATGAAGTAGATGGATTTACATCTGATAAGTTATTGGAAGATGTTAAACTTATGTTCCAAAAATCTGGTTATAAACATTCATATAAATACATATCAAAAATTATAGATTCTGGAGCGCTTATACCTGTTGTATTCCATAAAAGTTGGATTACTTTTGTTGTAGCTAAAATTATGAAAAATATTCTTGATGCTGAATTATTTAAGAAAGAAATAAATTATAGAGGCATTATGGGATATTATACATCCAATGAAAATAAAATTTATTTAATGATAACTAATAAATTAAATTTGTTAAATTGGATTAATGATGAAGATGTTTCTAAATTACTTGTACATGAATTTATGCATTATACAGCAGCTAATCAATATTCTCAATTTTACAAAATTTGGCATAATGTATTTGTTGATTATTATATTGCTTTTTTCAAATCAATTATATTACAAATTATTGATAAACAATTAGATAATAGTTCATGGATGAAAATTAAAAAGGATATATCACGTAAAATGCTTCCAGTAATTTATAAAACTGATAAATTAAAACAAAATTCTAAAATGTTTCGTGATATTATTAATATGTATAATAAAAAAGATGGAATAGTTAGAACTATGTTTAGAAATTATTTAACTGAAGAAGAATTAGATAATGTATTCTCACCAGTAGGTTATTATATACAATCAGCATTATTGAATGCTAATAAATTATCTCTTATGATACAGCAATATGATATTCTAAGAAAAATCTTTTTTGCTTTAAAAGAAGCTTTTTCCGAAATTAAAATGAATTCAGATACTTCAGAAGCATCTTTTCATTATCAAGAATTATTTTTTCTATCTGAAATATCAGCTATTTCTACAGGAAACATAAAAACTACTAAATTATTATTAGACTCTACATTAACTACACTAAAATAAAGGATTGACTATATGGCTTATTATGACAACTTAAATTTTAATCAGAATTTCCAAAATGATTATAATAGTAGTAGTGTGTCAAAATATAAAAATATTATAAAAACAGCCGTTCAAAATAATCAATATGAGACTACTCTTGGAACTGTAAATATGCCTACATCAAGAAAAATTAATAATAGTAAAAATGTTACTTTAACAGAGATGTTTACAGTTCATAGACAAAAATTATATAGGCCAATCACTTTTAGAAGATTATTTCCAAAATCACAAAATTATTTATTTGGAGATTTTTCTGCAAATTTATTATTAACTATTTCAGATGATATTAAATTATTATTAGAACATTCTAAACGTAATAGCACAATTCAAGAGTATAGAGATTTAAATGGTAATAAACTTAATACTTTGTCTGGTATGTTTATTAAGAATAATGTTATAAAACCATTGATACCTACCACATCATTTATTAGAAAACATTATAAAGGTGGATATGTACCAACTAATTTAGTTCAAACAGATATAATGAATAAATCTCTTTTACATTTATATTGGATTGATAAAGGTTTAAGTAATAGTCTTACAGGAAAGAAACCTGGTATAATTGATTATATGGTATCTAGTCTTGAAACAACTTTTACAAAAACTATAGCAAATCTACCAATTGTTCATCAATTACTATCTGTTATGGCTGCTGTTAAATCTTCATATAAATTTGTATCTGATATTTTAAAGTCTCCATTTAAATTAATTTCTAGAATGTATAGATTAAAATATGTTAAAGATATTCCTAAAGCAGAATCTATTCAAAAATATACAGCTAATATACAATTATATACATATAATAAACTTTCTATGATTTATGAATTTCTTGTAAAAAAAGAAGAATACAGTAAATTAAAAGAAAAAAGGTTATTGACAAATAAAGAATTAAAAAATATAAAACTTGGAAAATTTGGTTTAGGTATATCTGCTCTTGCTCATTTTGGTGGAGGTAAGAATATAAGTAAACTTATAAGTTTTTTAACTTCTGGTTTATCAGCTATAGGACATACAGCTCCTGGATTAATGACAACAGCATTAACCAGTTTTCATGGACTTATACCATTATTGTTAAGTGGATATTATTTGGGTAAAAATGCTCCTAAAATTATGAAAGCCTTATTCACTACAAAAAAGGAAGGAGAAGGTTTTATAGATAATTTTAAAAACAGTATTGCAAATAAATACAATAAAGTTAAAAGTACTGTTAAAAGACAATTGTTTGGAGAAACTGTAACTACTGAATATTCACTTAAACAATTAACAATGCAAGAAAGAGCTTTATTGTTTGATGCAAAACAATTGAAGTATTTAATGTCTATTGATTATTCATTAAGAAATTTATCTGGAAGAAAAATCAGTAATGATTATAAAAAAGATATATCTTATATTAAAGATGCATTTTCTATATTAAAGATAAAAGGATTTGGAGAAACTGTAACATTCAAGCCTTCAATAATTGGAAGATTATTTGGTGGAATATTTAATTTAGGCAAAAGAGCTGTTGGAGGTATTAATAAGCAATTTAAAGAATTACCTGAAGGCAGTATTAAGAATAGAATGAAGGAATTTTTTTCAGATGAATTTGGTGGAGGTTCTGGAGAACTTGGTGGATTCAGTAAATTTGCTGCAGATTATATACTTCGGAAAATTAAAAAAAATCCTATAAATAAAAATGAATCTAAAAATAATAAATCATATTTAGATAAATTTTTAGATTTAAATTTATCAAAAAAATTAAAAGAATTTAGAAAAAATAAATTAAATGCTAATGTTGAGTCAAAAGGATTTAAACAAGGTGCCAAAAACTTAGGAAAATTTATATTAGGGGATGAAATTTTATCTGTTATTATTCCAGGATATGGGGGACTTTCTAATGCAGCTATTGGATTACAAATTGTTGGTGGATTAGGAACTTGGTTAATGAGAAATAAAGATAAAGAATCCACTGTTTATAAATCAGCTTTATTATTAAAAACTCTTGGTGATCTTGGTATTGATGTTTCATTAGTACCTCCTGAAATATTAGGTCTTATACTTAGAAAAACTGTAAATACTATTTTCAAAAAGAAAACAAAAATTAATAAAAATGAATTCCATCAAAATAAAACTACTTCTAGAAAATTAAACCCAGCGGATATTAAACTATTATCATATAATACCACATCCAATTTACCAATTCTGCGCAAGTCTACATTACCAGCTAATATCAAATCATATCCAAATTTCTATGAACCATTAAGACCATCTTATCAAAGTAAATGGCCCGCATGGAGTAAAATGACTCATGGAGAACGAGAAGCATTTATAGCTGAAATGAGAAAGAAATATTATGGTCGTAAGAGAGCTGAAAGAAATAAAATATTATTATTAACTGGACCTAAAGAAACTTTATTTGGAAAAATTGTTGGCATGTTTAAAAAACTATTTGGTGAAGACAGTTATATTGCTA
>Ga0114934_10002796_pt1 | contig 11066 bp, 8 predicted proteins | sample 4SBtaG_2_FD_99695 | JGI IMG/M metagenome (GOLD analysis project Ga0114934, IMG submission 99695) | Deep subsurface microbial communities from Kolumbo volcano to uncover new lineages of life (NeLLi) - 4SBTROV10_white metaG | ecosystem: Environmental > Aquatic > Marine > Volcanic ...
GACGTAACCCGATTCTACGGCCACGTCGATTCCATTTTTGCCTTTGTACGGTAGAACCATCGCAAGATTTGATGATTCTATTGTAATCGATTGCCTATCCCGCCGAACCGGCGGAAGGTTAGTGGACTGCGGAGAGAGATGATAGTGTAAACGATACTCGTGTGCGTTAGTATCGCGCAGACGATCGGATACCAACCAATACTCGCCCTGCACAAAAAAAATCAACCTTTCGTGGGTCGCGGTATATTGCGGACTGCGTGCAATCCCCTGCAATAGATCGAAACCGTCGTTGCTGACAAAACTCTGCAACTTAGCCATAGGGCAATCGCCGTGAATCTTATATTTCCCCAATCGGGCGTTGTATCGATAATCCACCTGATTTTTGCCGTCTACGGTAACTGTGTTGTGGTAGCGTGTGGACCGAAACATAGCGCGCCAGTTGGTATCACCGGATTCGTCGTAAGTGTAACGCCCTGGATCGACGATCAAACTACGTCCGTAGGCCGCCATTTCAATATTCAATAGGTCAAAATGGCCATGATTGCCCGCACCTAGCGGACCACAATCGAACACCAGATAGCGTGCATCCTGATACGCTTCCCGATCGCGGGCCCACGAGCTTCTCAACACAGAATAACCACTCTGCGTAAAACTTCTGGATCGTTGCCGCGGAGGGACGCCAGATTTCCCGCGAGAACCAACGAAAATCAGGTGTTCATCTGCATATAACTTTGCCCCCAATAACATCCAATCCAAAAAGCTGCGTGTATCGCCATCGCTCAGAGAAGGTATGTTACCGTCCGGTTTATGCACATATAACGAAAAATTCAACGCCCTTTTTACCGCCTGGTCAAAGCGTTTCTCCATGCTGATATTGTTGGCAACCGCCAAGCGTTTGACCGCCAGGAAATTTTTCAACACGATGTGGTGGTAAAAAGTGGAAAGCTCACAATGCACGCCGTCCGGTAATATATCGGTCGCGGCATTGTCAGCCAATGCGCCTATCGAAAACTCCAACCAGCGGTCCGAACCGCGCAGTTCCGGAAACCAGACCGCTGCCAGAAAAATCGCGTACATCTCCAGCGTTCGATGGTTGCGCGCGGGCGTTAGATGATCGATTAAGAACTCAACTTGTTCGCTTAACGACGCCAGGAATCGAGTCAAGAACGTCGAAGAAACGTCACTGTGTGGATTGCCTGTCACCAAATAATAAAAGGAATAAATCCAGTTCTGGACGCGTCGGCCAGTGACATCGCTGGCAATAAAACCCGGCTCGGTCTGCTCGATCCACGAATCAATCAATTCAACCCATTTTTCGAGAAATTCGACATTACCGGTTTCCCGGTATCGATTCCCCAATCCGACTAGGTAGTAGCCCTTGTGTAAAAAAATCAGCCATTCGATATCGCTGCTGGGATTCTTTCTCCAGTCGATTTTGGATCCCAAATCGTGAAGCTCGTCGTTAAACGTAAAACGATTGCTTAACACGTCATCGATAAACGCTGGCTCGACTTGATCCGCCTCGTGGACCGGAAACAACTCGATGGATTGTCTATTTTTGAAATGGGCTAGTAATTTTTGACCGGAATAACGGTCGAAGGGTGCCTTAAACGTCGATAGGGCTGTGATCGACGCAGCTGGAATGTTATCCGCCGATGGGCTCTTACGAATGAGCACGAATGACCTCTCTATCAGCTGTCTTCGTGACACTAGACGCTATCGAACTATTCAATAAATTTTGTAATTGCAGCGTGGTCTTGGCTGAATCAAATCGTTCACAAACAGTTTTTCTAGCATTGCTGGAAAGCCGACTCGCCAGCATCGTATTGCTCAACAAGCGTTCCATGGCAACCGCGAGCGATTCTGTGTCTTGCGGCTTAACCAACAACCCATTTTTTTCATTTTCGATTAATTCCGGAATCCCGGAGATTTCGGTGGACACCACCGGAAGCCCACAAGCCATCGCTTCGACCAACACATTCGGAATGCCATCTCGATCGCCATCCTTGACAATTTGGCACGGCAACACAAACAGAGTGCTTTGCTGATAAATCGGTAACAATTCCTCGTGTGCCCTGGGCCCTTCGAGCGTCATGTAGCCTACCAGACCCAAGCTTGTAATTTGGCGCAAAAGCACGGGGTACTGGTCTCCGCGCTCTCCGATAATCCTGCAGTTAAATCTAGTGCCTTTGTTGCGCAGAATCGCACAGGCCTCGATCAAACGGTCAAACCCCTTTTTTTCGACAAAACGGCCAATAGCGAGTATGACCGGATCTGGCCTTCGATAAGGTCTATCCTCAGGTCTGAAAAAGTTGACATCGATCCCATGGTATATTTTGTGTATTTTGGTCTCCCGGCCCAGCCATTTCAGGTATGTTTCATTAGCACCCGTACACGTTGCAACAAAGCTCGATGCCTGAATTTTCAGATTCAGCAGATTACCCGGATTCTGGTTTTCCTGATAGATATCTTTGGCATGAGCGGTAAAACTAAACGGTAATCCTGTAAGACGGCTGACGAACATTGCGATGGTGGTCGCGCCATGACAAAAATGAGCGTGACAATGTCGAATCTGCCCGGAATCTTCAATTTGGCGGGCGATGTATCCGGCCTGGATAAATTCTTTAACAAAAACCTTCTTCGGCTTGGAAAAAAAACTTTCCCGGTAACGAAGACTCATCGCTAAGACGCTCGTCAGTGTTCGCAGATATCGAAAAGGTTGCTGGCGCGCCAACCGAATATGACTACGCCAATAGAAGGGCAGATTCTGCCATAACCACGCCAGTAGCCAAGTCTTGGAGAGCGACGTCATCGATGGCAGATATTCAAGCTCCGATCGGATTTCAGAAACAATATGATGCTCCAATTCTTCCGACGGCCGCTTTACCGAAAACAGCTGCATATCGGTGCCCATTTTTTCCAGCATCAGGATCTCATTACTAATAAACGTTTCGGACAAGCGTGGGAAGCCTTTTACGATATACGCAATTTTGTTATCCATGATTTATTTTTGCAGTAATCTCAGATAGTGTGATGGTGTTATCTGACCGTAGCGCATCCGCCAACAGTTCTTTCAATCGACCGATATGCTGATTACCCGAAAAACGTTGCAATACCCTCCGATTGCCGGCGTTACCCATTGTTTTTCCAAGTTCAGGCTGGTCCAATAAGCGTTTCAACGCGTCAAATAATGCCGCCGCATTCTCGGGTTCAACCAATAAGCCGGTCTTTTCGTCGTCAACCAATTCGGGTATACCGGATACCGGCGTGGAAACCACCGGTATTGAAAAAGCCATGGATTCCATCAACACATTAGGGATGCCGTCCCGGTCGCCATTTGCCGCGATGAGGGATGGCAATGCAAAAATATTCGTTTGACGATAAATCTTAACTAGTTCGCTGTGCGTCATTTTGCCAAGCAGACGCACGACTCCTGTCAATTGATAGCGTGTAATCAACGCTTTTAATTCATAATAATCCGGACCGTATCCGACGATATCGCATTGGAATTCGTAGCCTGCTCGGACCAACAGCTGGCAAGCTCCTATTAGGAATGCAAACCCTTTTTTTTCTCTCAGACGGCCAACACTAAGAATACGCGGTACCCCTCCGACTTGAAGATCACCCGAGTTTTCAGCCATGATCCTAGCCGCATCGAGCCCATGGTAAACCCTATAAATAGGTGTTGCGGACGAATTGATTGACCGGAGATAACGCTGGTTGTACTCGGTGCAGGTCACAACAAATCGGGCATTCGCAATTTTTCTGCTAAGAGGTTTGGCATCGTTGACATAGATGTCTTTAGCATGCGCGGAAATACTGTAGCTTATCCCGCAAAGACGGTTTACCGCTTCCGCCAATCCGGCCGGATCGCTGGCAAAGTGAGCATGAATATGGCGAATTCCTTTTGCATCGGCCAAAGTCGCGAGGTGCACGGCTTGAGCAAATTGCGCGAAGTTTCCGCCTTCTGACCGCCTTAAAATAAAAGAAAGCGTACTCAAGTAGCGCAAAGGCCTCTTACATACAAATTCTAGATGCGCCGCCAGCGAAAACAAACCGCCTCGTTGGTCGCCTGATAGATAATCAACATTCGCAGAAACATTGTCGAACGCGGTGTGAAACTCATCATCCGTCGGTCTTTGCAGGGCGAATATATGCAGACCGGTGGATTCACGTTGCAGTGCCAATATTTCCTGTAGAACAAAGGTCTCCGAAAGTTTTGGGTAAGTCTTAACTAAGAAACCAAGCATTTGCTTACCTGCTGTTGGCCGCAAGGAATGTCAGCAATTGGAGTATAGGAATAAACAGTTTGGTTCGTGCTTCTGTTGTCGTCGAAGAGTCTTTTGAAATGTCCTGCCAAATTTGAGAGGCCATTGAAATCAATCGAACGCGCTGAATCAGGGGATACGGTGTTGTTTGACAATTGATGCGATACCGCCGTGAGCAATCGCCGCGGCGTCAACTCCGCTGGAGGTATACAGGTTAGCAATCCCAATTGCTCTAACCGCTTTGCACGTATCAATTGCTCGCGAACCGGTTTGTCTCGTGGTACGACCACGGCACGCTTGTTGATGGAAAGGATTTCCACGATGGTATTGTAGCCTGCCATCGATACAACCAAATCTGCATCTCGCATATAGGCCATAAGATTTGGCGTGAATTCCAGCGTTTGTACGTGATCCAATCGATCGGACAGTTGATAAATCTTATTTCTGTTCGACACAGACATTTCAGGGCCTGTCACGATGGTACTGTTGATCCTAAATCCTTTGACACTTTCTAGACCGGCCAAATAGGTTTTTAGTAATTCGAACCCATCTTCTCCCCCCCCGGCTGTGACTAAAACACGGGGGGTTTCTTTTTCTGAAAATAAATCGATCAATTCCGGATGCTTTGCGAAATGGGACCTGTGGGTATAACCGCAATATTCAAGTTTCTTGGCCGCTTCCGCAGGAAATTGGTATTCTCTGCCAACATCGAAGACATTGGACGCTCCCATAACCAAAATGGAATCGTAATGACGCTCTATACTTCTAAAATAATCGTTCTTTAGCCATATTCCTCTGGTCGTTTCCGGGTCGTCCAATATATCTCTAAGCAGCAGCACAACCTGGGTTTGTTTTTTCGCTCCCCGGACCAGTTCGAGCGTCGGAAGCAATTCATCCGCTACGCCACGTGGTTTCTTGTCCACCAAAATAATATCGGGGTCGAAATTGGCAACCGTCGCCTGAATAATTTGGGTTCTTACCGCGACCAATTCTTCAAACTGCGTACCCAATCTCTTTACCGTGTACTCGCCTTTTACGGTTCTTCCCAAACAGGGTAATTTTAGATAATCGAAACGTTTTTCCGGCAGGTGGAAATGATGGATCATCGGCGAACCGGAGACCAACAGTACGGATAACTCCGGGATCGTTTCGAGAAGATGCTGGGTGATTGCCAACATACGTTTGATATTGCCCAACCCAAACGTATCATGCGAGTACACCACCAATTTTTTAATATTCATATTCTGCTCATTCCTCCTTGGCCCCATTTTTGTTCGATTGGGTTTCGTAACTAACAATACATTTCGTACCAATCATTCAATCGATTCCCAAACCCCGTAAGAAAAGTTCTCATCGGTTCGGTCAATTTGAACCGGTCAAGTCAAATACTTGAACAAACTATTAAACTGGAGGGCCATCTTCGTTTTAGATTTGCCCGCCTTTAGGTCGGTAAAATCAACCTACGAGACTACCTTTTTACGGGAAAGGCCTATTTCCCATTTATCTATTTATCCGAGGATTAGCAAGAAAGGTTCAATAAATATTACGATTTGATGACAACAAGATCCCGAGAAACGGTTCAATTCGCCCGGATATCTGATACGTATCGTTGGTCGGGGCAGCGAGTGTAATGACAGCGCGGGCGAAGATTCGGACTCGGGAGGGAAACCTACGTGTAGTCCCTTAGGCACGCACATCGAGTGTAGCGCAGTCGCGCGTGAGATTACCGTTCCACGGTAGAATGCTTGTCCGTGGGTAACGTTAAGGAATTATAGATAGATCAAGAGCCCGCTACGTTCAGGAACGGGCCAGCAGATATGCGGTTAGATTTGCAACCAAAATATGATTGGTTCTGCCACGCTCTGAAAATCATGGATGAACTTATTGTGTGTCTTTAGAGATAAATTCGATCGGTCTATTTCCTCAGACAGATTGGCTCAAGAGTTAAAGCGTTAATCAATGACTTGTTGACGTGACCAAGCCACGTAAGATCAACCACTATAGAAGGGCTAAAACGGGACTGCAGCAGCATCGGCGACCGCTATCTCTTTATTGCACAACATTTTACAGATATCCAACGATTTATTGTCCTGCAATATTGCGCGAATTTTCTGTTGCGAGATCTTCGGATCGAGCTGCAGCATAAGTGCCACGATACCCGAAATCTGCGCGGCGGCAAGTGAACTGCCAGATACGTAATCGTAATTTCCGCGGGGTAGCGTAGTCAGAATATTGGTACCCGGAGCAACAACTGATGGGTCTAATTGTACAGTTGATTCCTGAGAGCCTCGACTGCTGCGAACGCCGATCACGCTGCTTAAAGACGCCGGGAAACTTTTCGCACCAGAAATCATACCGGCATCGGCGGCCACTGTAATGATTCCATTCTCGGCAGCTTTATCCAATAGCATCGTCAAAATTGGATCTACCGGTCCAGCCAAACTCATATTTAAAATATTAACCTTTGCTCTGATTGCAGAATTAACGGCTAGAGCCAACGTAAAACTGTTACAGATGGCCTTCATGTCATCTGCTTGCATGGGCCAGCAGGCTTTGAACGCCGACAGCCTAGCGCCAGGCGCTATCCCTACAATACCAGCGTTATTATTGGGCCGTGCCGAAATGACGCCCGCGACTGCAGTGCCGTGTGCATCATTGCTAAAATGGGGCGAAACAGATTCCGCGAAGTTTTTTGTGAATACTATTTGTCCTTCCAAATCCGGATGAGTGGTATCCACGCCAGTATCGACTATCCCGATGGAAACATCTCGACCTATCGTTCTGGCATGGACCTCCGCTATTCGCATTAATCGCAAGTTGGACTGCCATGTATAGTAAGGATCGTTACGATAGTGATCCGCTTCCACCTTGAAAACATGCATTTTCTGAGCAATACCGATTCTCTCATCACTGGACAGATTCTTGAGTACATGCTCAACAGAATCTGATTCGGGAACTCTAAGAACTACGCAATGAATGCCGATTTCCGTCATGGGCCAATCGGTCAGCATCTCAAGGTCGTAATCATTCGAAATTTGCGACACCACTCGCTTGCTCCAAGTCGACCCTTGATATTGGCCGCGCCGTCGATAGGAATCAGCGGAAGTCGCGAAAGCCTGTCTGTTGATATTCGAGTCTGCGAATCCAATCAACACCAATTGCTTTAAGTCACGCTTATCAAATACCTTAGGGATTTGTCTACCGTCTAACTTTGGGGACGCTAGCACCGCCCCCCACAAAGTCGAAAACGCGAGGATTAAGAACCAACAAAATTGACGCTTCATCGTGTCGACCTTTTCGATTGAATTTGGATGTTCGGAACAACGACGGGGCGTGCCGAAACGACGCCCGGATGATCTTGCAGCCGAGCAACCACCGCAGCTAGTTGCTTGAACCCGCTTACTTTATTATTTTGAATTCGAATATCAAAGATGTGATCGTGGCTAGATTTATCCTGTATAGCACCGTCTATAGAGGCAATAATCTGCTCAATTCGATCCGGCGGCATACTTGCTGCAAACTCAACCCGAATCGCTCTACCATCTAACGCGCTACGCTTTTTATCGGATAACGTTTGATACCCTGCTCTAGGTTCCACACCAACCCGATTGTATTGCAAAAAAAACACCGAAACAGTAGCAATGGCAACCAATACTATCGGCGCACCCACCCAAATGGACTGACCTGTTAAGCATCCGATGATCCACTTCAATGGATTATTCATTACAGCAGGAGCCATTGGCTCTTCGGGTAGCTCAATTCGTTCCTTCAAGTGCTCAAATGAAGCACCGGCCGCCAAATCCATGGTTTCGGAATAGGCCAATTCCGTTGAAAGTTTCTTTAAATTCTCGGCCTCACCCCTGCATGTCACACAAACCTTTAAGTGGTTCTCTACCAATGGATGCTCATATTCATCAAGACTGCCATTAACATACCAGGGCAACAACAACCAAACATCGTCATGCGATGAATAATTTGACTGATCGTTGTGTTTCATAATTACCCTCCGGGGCTGATTACGTTGCGTTGAACCCTGCTTAATCAATTCTGAAGCGCCCTCGATAGTTTTTGCCGTGCGTGAAACATCCGCGTTTTCACGGTATTTTCAGGGCACCCGGCTATTTTCGCGATTTCAGAATAATGCATACCGTGGTAATAGGTTAATTCTATGACCAGGCGTTGCTCCGGTGACAGTACTCCAAATGCTTTATCCAATTGATCCCGCAATTCTATCTGCTTGACCCACCTCGAATTGCAGCGGGTATAATCTTCACCACCTTGCTCGTCGAACTCGATTTCTTTGACACTATTTTTCCTAAGTGTTTGGTATTTTCGGGATTTGTTGTAGGCGATACCGAAAATCCACGTGGAAGGACGGCAGCAATGATCATAGGTGTTTGCTTTGTTCCACACCACCAGCATCACGTCGTTAATAATCTCTTCGATGCAATCCATTCGACCGGTAATACGAAAAGCGAACCTGAACAATCGATCGAAATACAACCGATAGATCGCTTCCAACGCATCATCTTGTTTCGACGCAATTCGAACTAACAAGTCCTTTTCCTTAGCGTCGGCACTCAATTCCGTCCTTTCGGGAATTGGTTTTTCAGTCTTTTTCATTTTCGTGTTAAATTGAGTGCACCCGACAACCATAAGCACTTTAGAGCTTGAATACCTATATATCACGAATGAAGGCGAAAAGGTTCAATCTTAGGAATAAATTTTTCGCGACAATGGAATTTTTCAATCAGTATGTACTAAGTGGAAGGACGGTAGGTTTAAAACCGGTTTAAAGTGGAATAAAGAGACTCCATAAAATCCTGCTGAATTCAACGTGTCATTCTTCGTTCGAGGAATGCGTCCCACTGCGGCATCGTTAAAAACCAAAAGAAATGGTAAATACAATCGTTGGTCCCAGTCGCTCCGGTTCAAACAACCAACGGTCTCTATCCGGTACCTCTTTTTCGTTGAAGAACGCAGACTGAGTATAACGCAGGTCCAATGCACCATAACGGTGATGCCAGGATATCCCGGCATTCCAGTACAGATAATCATACTCCAGTACGTCCCGCGCGAGACTATAGCCGATTCCCGAGGATAAATTGACCGTCTCGGTTAAAGGAAATCTGCCGGTAATACCGAAATCTGCCGCTGGGTGGTCCCTATTGTAATAATTGGGTGAAAACGAAACTCGAGCCGTGAATAGATCCTGATAGTGAGCAAAGGCATACAGTTCATTGTAATCAGACTGATTATTAAATATTTTGCCATCATAGATATAACGCTGAAATTGTAGATCCACACGCCAATCATCTGTAGCTGAGAAACTCCAACCCAGATACGGCGTTATTTCTACGTTCGAGCGATCCGAAAAACCTCGGTCGCCAAAATTTACCGTTGAGGCCGATGTGCCCAAAAAAAAGCCGGTAGCGTGTTCGTAATCAATATTGGCCTGAACCGCAGGTTTGTTCGCGCTTTTGGTAAAACCACGCCATACGTAATTCGTAGTGCCGCGTAGCGTCGCACTAAATTCCGCACGGATATTGGTTGCCACTGACAAGCCAATTAGAAATGCAAAGGCCAATATAATGATTTTTATACGAATTATGGCCAATGGATTGCTATTTTGAAGCTCAGAATAGTCTGAATAGTACACATATCGATCTGGGGTGCAATAGGGTCATCACCCTAACAAGATTTCAGTTCCTCGGTTCCAAAACAACATTCACTAACGAAAGCCGCGATAAAGTTTGCCAGAACAAATACACACGGAGGCGCTCGTCATTCTTAAAACTATTGATGCTGCGTCCCCGTCGGCTAAGTCCCTTTGCGATATATAGACCCAACCGGAAGAACAATCGCTATGTCTAATTTTGAACCATCGCCGGTTATCGACGAATTAACCAGTTGAAAAGAATCATTCGAGTCAACCTAGCTTGGGGATTACATACTATGGGTATTTATAAAAGCGTCACGACTATTTTAACGGTTTCTTCTCTGATTGGCTTATCCGCGCTAATCGCCGGCTGCACGACTAATCTGGTACACGACGGGGTTAAATCTACGACCAGCGATATCGCGTATTGCTCCGGTAGCGACTGGATCAGTGATTCGTCAGTGGCAATATTACCGGTACCCATTGTCGCGTTTTTTATGCCCCACGCAGACACACACGAGATCCGGCCGAATGATTATCTCAATTCCTGCGGTGATTCTCGGCATCTCGTATACCGACATGTCGACGTGGATAGAACCGCTTGTATCCCAGCGAGTCTCAGTCGATTTGTTACTCTGGGTATCTGGCAGTGGTGCCCCGCTCGCGTGTCGTGGGAGGCGGGTTTGGCTAACCGTTATTGAGCAAAATAAGGAGATTCAAATCGGCCGGACCGGCGCAGCGATTTTTATCCGTTCACAGCCATGTTCACAATTTGTTTAACGTTGGCCGCCATCGGTTGAAAGCACACCACCATCGCATGCTTCGTGCACTCTCGTTTGATACATGGCAAGACGTGACCTGTGTCTGTCGATAACAGTATTGGATTAATCTTCCAGATTTTTAATTCAATGTCATCAAGTTGACGAAGCCGAATTGCGTAATAAATAGAGTTCAATCGAGTCAGGCATCATTTCAATGACCAAAGAAATAAATGCCTATTCGGATTCGATTCATTCACGGTAGATTTCAAGGTAGTTGTCGCATCAATAAAAAGATTAATGAATCGGTTGACCCACTGAATGAACGCCATTGTGATCGGTTTTATCAGGATTTAGACAAACCTGTGAGCACCAACTCCA
>Ga0114934_10002797_pt1 | contig 11065 bp, 14 predicted proteins | sample 4SBtaG_2_FD_99695 | JGI IMG/M metagenome (GOLD analysis project Ga0114934, IMG submission 99695) | Deep subsurface microbial communities from Kolumbo volcano to uncover new lineages of life (NeLLi) - 4SBTROV10_white metaG | ecosystem: Environmental > Aquatic > Marine > Volcanic ...
CATAATAAATCCTTTTAGTTAATTGGTATTTGGTATACCACTCCATACTTGACAACTTGGACCAAAGATTTATAGATAGGCAATGAGGCGGAACTAGATGGATGAAAGGATGGCAGGCAAAGACATAGCGGATGAGAGAGCCGGAGAGCTGGTGTGTCACTACAGGCAGACAGACAGAGCGCACCACCACCCACAAACAAAAGCAAATCCTCCAGAAAAAAGACATCCACACCTCAGACTAACCGGGGGGGTATCCAATTTGAGAATGGCGAAAAGTAACGGTTAATGCCCCATCCTAGAAAAATCTCAGAAATACTCAAACATTTTTTAAGCTACAATTAAGTTTAGAAAACTTCCTATATATGAAACCCAAAAAATAAAAATATAATTTTCAGCCAAATACTTTTTCCACCCATATACCTATCCGTCTCTTTACACATGCACACAATTTATACTATAATACTGATTAAAAAAGAGGCAACCGCAAAATGCTCCAGCAAAACATTTCTCAAACAGAAATATACGCCTACACCCTCAAAGATATCCTATACTCCGATTTCCGCTCCTCTTTCGATATGCCGGCTTGGTCCTTCATTCCTGGTGAGCGGCAAACCTACCAATCCCAGTTTCTACAAATTTATCTAAACTAGAAAGCGGCAATATGCCCCCACCCGAAAAAATAAAAAATAAAATAAATCAAAATAAAACTCCGCGCATATGGGCAAATGTAGTGACCGGCGGTAGGGCTTGCCCGCCCCGGGAACGAAATGTAGTCCCATAGGTTCCCTAGTGAGCATGGCATAAAATATATAATGTACTATATAGTAGTTTATAGTATAGTGCAAAGAGATATATAAAATCTTGTAGTATGGTACTGAATTATTTAGGAGTAGGATTTAGCATTTACTTATACTTTTCATGGCTATGGCCTGCGGCCATGTGGTTCTTGGCCACCAGGGCCCTATCTATATATATATTATATAAATATAATACAAGTATAATAGGCGCTACTATTATATATTCCTTGTATATATAGATATAGTATGACCTCCATGGCGCAGTCATTTAATCATATAAAATATTCTTTTATTGTACCCATATTTTATATATATGTCAATGTGAATAAGTAGGTATATTTATAGTATGTGAATTGTGAATAACTCACTTATACTCCTATATAGAATACTATATAATAGACAGAATATGTGAATAGTAAAGAGTTATTCACATTAAAATATTACTATGTGAATAGAATGTGAATAACTCACTATACTAAATTTAGATACATTTATATATGTAGTTATAGTGGATAATGACTTATAATTACTGTATAGTTGTATTTATAGACTAGTATGGTATAATATGATTATTAAATACAAGGATAGTTATATGGATTTAAAATCAATAAATGGTATGAAATTAGTAGATAGAGATGTAGCAGATAATGGTTTAGTTCCACAAGTAGTATTACATTATGATAGAGGTCCAAGTAAAGAAATAGAACTAGGTGCTTACATAGATACTGCAGCTAATATGTGGAAAGAGAAACCTACATCTATTAGTTGGAGAAACTGTAATAATGTGAAACCTACTTATGAAGTATTGGCGTGGGCTGCTACTGAGTTAGCGTCTAAACTGCATCCAAAAGCTTATAGATTTGTAAAGTCTAATAGAACTATAATAGAAGGTATGAGGAATAGCTAATGACTTTAGAACAGCAAGTAATCTTTTATAAGAATATGGTCAAGACATATAAGTTTGACTACTTAACTGGTATGAAACAAAGATTAGACTTTGAAGAAGAAACTATTAGTAAATTTGAAAGACAAAGATTTTATTTAGCTATGGTAGATATAACAGGATTACATACTGTGAATAGAGAGCAAGGGTATGAAGCCGGGGATACTCTTATAAGTAAAGTTGCTAATTGTATTAAACTTACTGATGGTTTGTGGTAAGCTTATAGAATTGGTGGTGATGAATTTATGGCATTGTACTTTGATGAACCAGAAGATGTCACTATTCGTAATGCTACTATAGAATATGTACATAGTATAGATTTTGAAAGTGTGCAGGATATGGTTAAGGCAGTAGATAAAAAAGTTACTGAAACTAAAAAAGAATTTGGTCGTAGAAGGGAAGATTATGAGTAGTAAATTGTTGGATATGATAGGTAGCTCAGGTAAGTTATATGTTATGAGATTTATATTGCCTGATAAAACTGTTTATAAAATTGGTATGACTAGTGAACCTAGAGCTACTGATAGGTTGATGGAAATTGTGAGGAGCTACTATAATGTATATAGGGAAACTCCTATAGCTAAGATTATGAGATATAGAAGTTGTGATGATGTGTATGCTGTAGAAGCTATGTTACATAGGTATTTTAAAGACTATAAATGTGAATTTAAAAAACCTTTTGATGGTTGTACTGAAATATTTGAAATAGATGAAGAGGTGGTAATCGATGTTTATGATAGAGCTAGAGATGGTGAAGACTTTAATAATGTCTTTTATAAATAAATTATGGTATACTACTGGTAGATAAATATAGAAAGGAAGAGTTATGGGAATTGGTAGAAATAATCATAATATCAATACAGAATATACGCCCGGTAATACTATAAAATTCACGAAGTTAGGTAGAGATAAGCAAAATGCGACAGGTGACATCGTTCCAGTAAGACAGGAAACTCCAGTAGTAGTACAGAAACCTGTAGTTACGCAAACTCCTGTACAAACGCAGAGAGAGTTAGTTGTAACAGATACACCAACTGAAGTGGTAGCTAATACACCTTCTGGAATTAAAGGTAGAACTAAACTATCTGATGTAGAGTACATAGCGAGCTTGAATATTGATAGTCCAGAAAAATATCGAACACTATTAGGGCACCGGTATTTTCATCCTGGTAATCCTGCAGTGAAAGCTATTGCTAAAAAGCTTGGTGTAAATCAGAATGGTCAACCTCGCAAAAAACGAGTTGTAAAACCTAAGGTTATTGCCCAAGAACAATTCTTAGATCTTCCTAAAGATGGTATGCCACTAGTAAGAGAACAAGATCCTTTAGTATTTAATCCAACTGTGCTTAACCAAATGGCGGCTGGGCATTATGGTTTAGGAACTCCATTAGAACTACCTTCTGATACTATAGATTTAAATCCACCTGTAGCGAAGTCTACACCAGTCAACTATGGTACTACTGGTCTTAACGTTAATACTAAACAAGTACCAGCAGAAACTTACCCAACTACTGGGCAATTTATCAAATTTAAAGGATAGCACATGAATCAATGTCTACAACAATTTTTACAAGCAGTACAGTCTGGTCAAATAGATCCTAATATGACAATCGGGCAATTTGCTCAACAATTGATGACGCAGGCTCAAGGTGGACAAGGTCAACCTCAACAACCTCAACAAGCCCCTGAGGGTCTTGGTCAAGTAGTTCAATAGGAATTTACTATGATGCCAATGAATCCTATTGCTAAAAAAGATATGCAATTACTAGAAGATCCAGCTACTGAACTATATGACTATGTTTCTAAGAAGAGTGTTCAGAATCATAAGAATCAGGAGATAGCTGATCTGAAAAAATACAATATGTTATATAACCCTAAGTACAATCCTTTTATGAATCATGGTAATGGTCTTCAAGCTCAGGTATATGGGCATGCTACTCCAAAGGGAAGGGAAGTTCAAGCTGGTCTTGGGTATCTACTAAGTAATGGTACTTTTCTTAAAGGTAAGGTCTATGACAATGATAGATCTAAGCCGGTATATGGGGCTAAAGCTGGTATTGATTTAGGATTAGGTTCTTTAACCTATGCTGATAATAACATACAAGACAAAGTTAACGGTATGGCTGGAATTCAAGTTCCTGTTACTAAACATACTACATTAAATGGGAGTAAGAACTATGCTAATGGTGATACTAGTATTGGTGCTAATTATAACAATGGTAATTTTAATGCAAATGTAATTGCTAGACAGAGTAATGAGCGTGGTAACGATGTATTAGCTCAATTAGGCTATAGATTCTAAAATTTCGATAATAGTTCAAGCTTACTTCAAGGTTTAGTGTTGTATACTACCTATTAATTAAATTAGTAGGAGGTATCTATGTTGCAAAAAGATCCAATTCCCCTATCCCCCACTTCACAAATTGTAACTGTTGAAACTTTGAAAGCTGCTTTACCTCGTGGTAGTAGCTCTAAAGTAACAGAAGATATTGTGAACCTCATAAATAATGCTGAGAAAGATTCTGGCATTGCACAAGAACTTATTGAAGAACAAATCTTTAGTTACACACATTTACTAGGTCCCCGTATAGGATTTGAAACATTACTTAATGCTATTAAGTTCTGTAACTTGAAAATGTTACCTAAGATGTCTAATGCAAAAGCATATAAAATTGTATTCCCTAAAAAATCTTTGGAGATTGAAGCTAGAGGTGAGTCTGTAGATTCTTTTGCTAGTATGTTCAATAATACTAAGACTGTTGTTGCAGTAGATAAGTTATTGATTGTTCCAGCTTATATTACTTATCAGCCGTTACATCATGCCGCTATAAAGAAACAGTTTGATTTGATGAATGGTATTGGCGCTAAATCTACTGATAAAGTTAGTCCTACTGTTCAGCATTTAGCTGCAGCAAAATTGGCGGATTTAACTAAAATGCCAGAAGAGAATTCTGTTGAACTTAAAATTGGTATGACAGATGAAGCTAAATCTATTCAGGAGGGGTTAATGGAGCAGTTAGCTGCTGCTACTAAGATGCAGATGGAAAGACTTGCAAAGGGTGAGTCAATCGCAGAGGTTCAAAAACTAGGACTAAATGCTGATGCAGTAATTGAAGCACAGATAGATGAGTAAAGGAAATAGATGTCACAAATAATTGAAATTGGTACACAAAAAGAAAAAACTTCAGTATGGGACGAATATGTTCCAATGGTTACCAGTGGTAGATCTACTACTATGTATTTGACAGATTACATTGCAGCTCCTGCTAATTACAATGAGCTAGTACATAGATTGAATAATGCTTACATTGGTGATGAGTTTGTATTTGTTATAAATAATGGTGGTGGAGATGCAAATGCTGCTTTTATGCTGGTTAATGCGATGGAAAGGAGTAATGCTATTATTCGTGGAAAACTTAGTGGTATTGTTGCTAGTGCAGCTACTATTATTACTATGGCTTGTAACACTATAGAGGTTGCACCATATACACAATTTATGATTCATAACTATTTCCATGGTACTCAAGGAACTGGTAATCAAGTTAAAGAGTATGTAAATTTTACTGACTCTGAATTTAGGGTAGCTGTGAAAGAATTGTATGCTGGATTTTTGACTGAAGCTGAGATGAATCAAGTAAGTAATGACGATAAAGAATTATGGTATGGAGCTGAAGAAACTGGTGAACGTTGGGCTAATAAGAAAAAACATGATATGGAAGTGACTAATGAAAATTAGTATTGATACTAATATATTAACTAATAACCCAGAAGTAGTTTTTGATGATAGTCGTGAATTTGTTATTTCTTTTACTGTGCTTAGAGAGTTGGATAAACTGAAAAGAAATCCAGATCTCAAGCGGGCAGCACAACAAGCGATTAAAAATTTGAGAGTACAGATAGATGCTGGTAAGATTGAAGTATTGAATGTACCTACTATGGAAGAACTTGGTGATTCTCCTGATGAAATGATCATCAAAGATACGTTGGCAGCGAATGCATCTTTTTTAAGTGAAGATATTAATGCTACTGTTATTGCTATGACTCTTGGAATTACATTATCTAATTTTGAGGCGGAATCTGAGATTGACTATGGCTATACTGGGTATGTAGCTATTGATGGCACTATCGAGTATGAGACAGACTTTGTGCAGATTAGACAAATGCAACTGGAAGAGTTTAATGAGAAATTTGGTACAGATTTAAAAGAGAATATGTACTGTATTGTAGATAGGATAGTGGACAAAGATGATATATGGCTGAATCAGAGCGGTGTAGTTAATAGAATTTCTCAAAGCATGAAACCATTCAGGGATGCTGATGTATTACTAACTCCTATGGACAGTATACAGATGTGTGCAATGCATGCTGTATTCGATACTCATGTTCCTTTAACTGTTATTGATGGCAGAATAGGGACTGGGAAAACTTTGTTAGTGTTGGCTGGAGTATTGGCTAGAGCTAGAGGGCAAAAGAGGTATCAAGATTTTGATACGATTTATGTCAGTAAACCTCCTGTAAGCGTAAATAGGGATTTGTATACTGGGTATAAACCCGGGACTACGGATCAAAAAATGAGTGGTCATTTAGGTGGTATTAAAAGTAACTTGGAATTTATTTTAGATAAGCGTGAAGATAAGAAACGTAGTAAAGAAATGGGTATTACTACATTGAGTGATGCTGTGTGGATGGAGCTTTTTGAGGTTAAAGAAATTGATGAAGCTCAAGGTGACTCATTACATAATTCTGTTTGGGTGATAGATGAGTGGCAGTTATTGAATGAAGAAAGTGCTAAAATGGTTATGAGTAGAATTTCTGATGGAGGTAAAATTGTACTAGTTGGTGATACTGCTGGGCAAACTTATGGAATGAACAGAGCTAATGAGGGCTTTAAACCATTGTTTCAGTGGCTAGGTAAAGCTCCAGAATTTAATTATATTAAAATGGATAGGATTTATAGAAGTCCATTAGCTGAATTTATAGCTGATGTGTATGAGTAGGGGTAAAGATGAATGAAGAAGATGTAAGTATTGTTCCTTCTGAAGGTATTACTGGAGACAAAAGTACACCATATGAGAATTGGCAGGAGTACGAAAAGGCTGTAGAAGCTGGTGAGGAGGAAGCTCCTGCACCAGTTAAGATGGCCAGACAAAGACCTGGTAGAAAGTACGAATTTAATGTGGATAAAGCCTTAGATAATATAGATTTGAGCTTTAATGGGTATATACCCAGTGCGCAGGCTATAGAATTTTTTAATGTTATTAGATTAGTAATGGGTGAAGACCCTGAAGTTGATAATAGTTTAATGCACTATTTCCTGGTAGATCTCATATTCAATAATATAGCTAGAGAAAACTATCCTTACACTCAAGAGATCAATGAAAAAATTAGATTGAATCAAAGAAAGATAGCCATCATCGCCTCAAGATTTTCAGCTAAATCAACCCTTATAACGGCGTTTATGCCTATCTACTGTGCGATTACTGGAAAATTGCCTGGGTTTGGTAATGTTATGTTCTGGGTTAGTTTTGGTGATTCACAACAAGCAGGTGCTAAGGTTCAGGCTAATACTGTAAGAGATATTTGTGAAGATAGCTTATTTTGTAAAGAGTACTTTGAGAAAATGAGATTTACTGATGAAGAATGTGAGTTTATTAGGAAGGGTGACGGAAAGGTTAAGAAGAGAGCTTTTATGTTTAAGGTTAAAGGTGCCGCCGGTGGTTCTGTTCGTGGTATTAGATATAAGACTGAAAGACCACAAATATTTACATTTGATGATATTATCAAGAATGAAGCTGACGCTAGTAGTCCTATTATTATGGCTAAATTGAGAAGTATGATTTATTCGGATGCTGAGAACGCACTTGGTAAGAGGGGTAAAGTTATCATAGTTAATACCCCATTTAATAAGAATGATCCTGTATACGCAGCACTTGAAAGTGGGGTATGGACTCCAGTATGTATTCCTGTATGTGAACGCATTAGCTTAGATATGACTAAAGAAGAGTACAGGGGTTCATGGGAAGCTATGAAATCTTATGAGGATATTATGGAGAAGTATGAAGATTCATTTTATGGTGATACATTAAGAGAGTTTAACCAAGAGTTGATGCTTAGGATTGCTGATAAAGGCAGTAGATTATTAGATATTGATAACTTACAGTTTATTAATAGGCAATCGATACTAGATAATATTGATAATTACAATATCTATGTGACTACGGATTTCACAGCTAGTAATAGTAAGAATGGTGACTTTAGTGGAGTATTTGAGTGGGCTTTTAGCAGTAATGGAGATTGGTTCTTGTTAGGTATGAGCCTGAAGAAGATGGGTATTGAAGAACAATATGAGCCGTTGTTCGAAATAGCTCGAAAGTGGCAGAGGAACTATAATAAGATTGTTACTGTGGGTGTAGAGACTGATGGGCAACAACAAATTAATCTGTTTACTTTGAAGAAGCTTATGATTGAAAAAAGAGTTAATTTTACATTTGCCAGACAACTAGGTGCGCCATATGAAAGTAAAGGTATTAATAGACGTAAAGCTGGTGGAGATAAGCATACGTTGTTTATGAGAGCTCATCCATTATTTCAGGATGGGAAGATATTTTTTGCTGAGGAATTGGTAGGCAGTCCTGATTGGGAAGAACTGTTGGAAGAGATGACTTATGTAACTTATGAAGATATTACTAGTCAACATGATGATGGATTAGATTGTATTAGTATGTTGCCATTAATGGATACAATTAAGCCTCAATATTTAGCCCCTGTACCAAAACAAAAGCATCACCAAATGTGGGGTTTTGAAGATGAAGAAGAAATAGTAGTTAGTGCATACAGTGGTTATTAAGTTTAATTGTGGTAATATGTAATAAAGAATTTAAGTAAGGACTCATTATGACATACAAAAAGTTTAAATCACTTCTTGCAGGTATGCTGGTTGGTGACAATATTCCGCCAACAGACCCAGAGGTTATGTTGAGTTTGGTGGAAATGGCATTAGATGAAATAGCTACCCAAGCCGACTCAATGCACTTACTTACACAGAATAGGTTTGGTGCTGTTAGTAGATTAGGTGTAGGGTCTTATGTGTATAGGACTCCTGAGACTCCGATGGATGATGATTCTGAACTAGACTTAGATCACGAGTTATGTTTTCCATTAGCTAGGCTAACTGCATCTTATATCAGTAAAGAGAATAAGGCTTACCATCACTCTGAAGCTAGTAGACTTACAAAGATGTATAATTCTAAAGTACGTGAATTACTAGAGAGTATAAAATTAAATAACACAGGAACGGGCTATGAGACTTGATCAACTGATTCTTTTCCAAAATGCAAATACTAATTCTATATTAACTGTTGATAATGTGGTATCATATGCTAAGGACTTATTTAGTGAACAAGTTCCTTATACTGTGAAAAAAGATATCGCAGGAAATGAGGTAATATTACTTAATACACATTTTATTAAGTGTGTGAGAATTGCCTTAACGGATGGGTGTATGGACTGTATGAGTAGATATGAGGCTAAATTTTGGTATGAATTTGTCGAGTATCAAAATGATATACAGGATGGAATTAGAAATAATGTTTTAAGTGATATAGCTAGTGTTTCTAGTAGTATAGTTCAAAGAGAATTAGCACTAGTAGAAATGGATCACTGGATTAATGATGAACTAATGGGTAATACACATCTTGAAACTAAAGTATGTGAAATATAGGAGCAAGTATGGCAAATGATTTTTTAACACAGATAAATGCAGTTACACCACAACGTACTAAGGCAAATGACTTTATTGACATTATACGAGATATACGTGGAAGTGCGGCTGACTTAATAGCTGCAGCCCAGGATCCAGATTGTATTTATGGTGAATTGGTGATAAAGTATAATGACTTTATAGCAAAGTACACTGACTCAATACCACAGATAAATAGTATCTATGCTGATAAGGCTGCCCTAGATTCGTTATACTCTGATAAAGCTGCCTTGGATCGTATCTTTGCATCCATTGGGAATATTGATAGAGTTCATACTAGTATAAATAACTTGGATACAGTTATTGCCAGTATAGCTAATGTAGATGCTGTTTCTACAAATATTGGTGATGTTAATACAGTAGCTGCAGACATAACTAAGGTAATAGACGTCGCTAATGATTTAAATGGGGCGATATCTGAAATTGCTACAGTTGCTAATGACTTGAACAAAACTACTTCTGAAATTAACACCGTAGCTAATAGTATTAACAATGTAGATACTGTAGGAGTGAATATTGCAGATATAAGTACAGTTGCTTCTAATATTGTAGAAGTGCTTACTACTGCTGGCATTAAAGTGGAGGTACAGTCATTATATGCTGACAAAGCTACATTAGACTCATTGTATTCCGATAAAGCTACACTCGATTCAATATTTGCTGATAAGAGTAAGCTTGACTCACTATTTACTGATAAGACTACTTTAGATTCATTGTATGCAGATAAAAGTGCTTTAGATAGATTATTTACCTCTATAAATAATGTTGATACTGCTGTAGCTCATATAGCCAACATTGATACAGTCGCCAATGACTTAAATGCAACTTCGCCCGGGATATCTATTGTTGCAACTGATATCACTAATGTGAATGCGGTCGGTACTAATATCACTAATATAGATACTGCTGCCGGAAGTATTGCTAATGTTAATACTGTAGGAGCCAGTATTGCTGATATTAATACTACGGCTGTCAATATTACAAGTGTCAATACGGATGCAGCTAATATTGCGGATATAGTTAATGTATCAACTGACTTGGATAAAGGTATTGGTGCTAACCAGCCTACTGACAGTTCAATACTTAATGCGCTGGTTAACGCTAATCAGGCTGTGGTACAAGCTACTAGTGCTAGTGCTAGTGCTACAGAGGCTGGTAATTGGGCTACGTATACTATTGACTCTCCAGTACCTGAAGGTAATGGTACAGAATACTCTGCAAGACATTGGGCTAACAAAGCAGCACTAGCTGCCACAGGTTCATTAAAATATATGGGTACATGGGATGCAACTACTACTTACCCTATTAATCCTGCAGTAGGTGCTTATTATAAAGTAACCGTAGCTGGTCCCGAGGTCACAGGTCCATATACGTATAACCCCGGAGATGCAATTATATATAATGGCACTAGTTGGGATATAATAGACGGGTCTGACAAAGTTTCCTCAGTAGATGGACAACTTGGTAATGTAAACTTAAGTGCCTCATACGAACCAAAAAATCCAAATATACAGTCGCATATTTCGAATACAGGTAACCCTCATAGTGTCACAAAAGCCCAAGTAG
>Ga0114934_10002798_pt1 | contig 11064 bp, 19 predicted proteins | sample 4SBtaG_2_FD_99695 | JGI IMG/M metagenome (GOLD analysis project Ga0114934, IMG submission 99695) | Deep subsurface microbial communities from Kolumbo volcano to uncover new lineages of life (NeLLi) - 4SBTROV10_white metaG | ecosystem: Environmental > Aquatic > Marine > Volcanic ...
ACCCTGTACATATATTATATGGCGACCGCAAGGTACCCTAGCCAAATATGGCATTAAATCGCTTTTCTGACGCACCGCTCCCCGCCCCCGTACAACAACAAAAAACACACACACCCACACACATCCTACTTTTAGGGTACTTTTTTGGGCAGGGACTACACTTTGGTGCTAAAAATTACGGGGTTGTATGGGACAGGACTGTAAATTTTTGGGGTTTTGAAATTTTTGGGACATATCAGGGGGGTTGACAGGTATGATATAATATACTAAAAAGATTATTTGGAGATTAACATGGCTATTGGAGGACATCCTGACTTTGGAATAGGTGATTCAGCATCACAAGGTTCAGCAGGTACAGGAATGGAAAGTGCATTTGGTGGAGCCGCTATTGGAATTCCCGGTGGCGCACCTGCGGGTGGGAACGAAATGGCTTCTTTTCTAGATATGATGAGTCAACAGTACGGAACTCAGTCAGTCAAAAATTTTGTTGACAATTATCTTAATAGAAAAATAATGGATGCAGAGATTATAGCAAGGGGAGGCTTTATGCCCGGAGCGCCCGGAGGTAGAAGGGCTTTTGGTGGAATGCCTTCTAGTTCTGCACAGTCATTTGGAATACAAGATAACCCTGTTTTTGGAATGGAAAATTTTGAAGGACAAACTTCTATTCTAGATATGGGGGTTCCTTCCGGTGCAATGGCTAATGAAATAGATGGAAGGCTAACTCCTGCTCAACTTGCTGAGTTAGATAAACTTATGCAAGATAGCGCCTATTTTGCTAACCCATCTGTTCTATCAGACACTATAAAAGTTACTGCTGACCCTAATGACTACAAAGAAGGAAACATTCCGCGAAGACCTTTTGCTCCGGGTGAAGGCGTCTAATGAGCAATAAACAACGTTACATGAGTGATAAATAGGAAATAATTATGGCAATTAATGCAGGAGCAAGAGGACACCCAGATTTTGGAATTGGAGGCCCTTCTGGAATAAGCGGTCACTCAGCAGGATCAGGTATGGAAGGCGCTTTTGGCGGCGCGGCGATTGGGCCTGACTCACGTACAGGAATGGGGCCTGCCGGAGGTTATACAGGACTTGCCGCAAATGCAATGAAAAATATTCGCGGAAGGCAGGAGATGGCAGGCTTTCTGCAAGAAATGTCTAAAAGATACGGATTTGATTCTGTTAGAAACTTTATTACTGGATACATGGGAATGGTAAATGCGCCAGTAAATCCTAATCTGGATGTTTCACAGCAACAGAATGCGATGATTAACAATGCCGCGCAAAACTATACTGGCCCAAGTCAGGAAGCCTATGCTGATCCATCTGTTTTAGCAGATGCTCAGCCTTCTTACGCTTCACAGGCTCAAAACATGAATGTTGCTCCTATGGGCTTTGGCCCTTCTCAGGGCTTGGGGCTTGGTAATTATGGTAATTTTGGCGATCAGTAATGCCTAATAAACCTAGCAACAATAATAAGTTTGTAAAACTTTGGACTCCGCAAATGAAGCGGAGAGTAGAGATTCTTTTCTACAATGGCGCTTCTATTGTAGAGGTATGCCGCGAAATCGGTATTGTAAAAAAGACATTCTACAACTGGGCTGAAGCCTATCCAGAATTTAAAGAAGTTGTAGATCACGGAATGATTGCCGCTGAATCTTGGTGGATTGAGAAAGGACGAGAGAACGTTGACAACCGTAAGTTCAATCACGCTCTCTGGCTATTGATGATGGTAAACCGATTCAAGTGGCATTCTGCTTATGCTAAGAAAGAAGAGAAAAAAGAGATCATTAACGAGCATAAGGTTGAAGTAAAAAATGCTGTAGACATAGATTCAATTTTACAGAAATCTATCCAATCCGGTATAGATCAAATAGAAAAGGAAAAGGTGCATTAAAATGCCAAGCGTAGGAAAAAAGAAATTCCCTTATACTGCAAAAGGTAAAAAAATGGCAATGGCTGAAGCCAAGAAAACTGGTACTAAAATGAAGCCTATGAAAAAAATGAAGCCTAAAAGAGGGTACTAAAGTTGTTAGATGACGGCGATCCAAGTGTAAACGGCGCTAACCAAAACGGTTCTAACCAAGGTAGCAAAACAGGCGGCGGCAAAAAAGGCGAGGGTGATCCTGTTGCTCCGGGTGCTTCAAGTTCTTCAGGAAACCTATCAGATGCAATTGGAGCGTTAGGTAACTTAATTGGAAAAGGTAAGAGAACATCTAGCGGAGTTTTAAGTTCTTTAACTTTACAGGGATTGCCTGCCAATGTTGCTAAAGAAGTATTTGACTCAGGAGTTTTATCACAAAATGATACTAGCAAAGGATTGTTAGGACTTCTTTCTGGTTTAGTTAACAAAGATACACCAGTATCTAAATCTATAACACACCCAGATGAAGGTCTTTTTGGAATACAGTCAAGCACTCTTACTTCACCCGGATATACTAAAGCAGTAGACTCTCAAGGCAACGCTCTTAGTGCTAATGAGGCTAAACAAAAAATCTTTCACGATGCTTTTCCTGCTGAAGCAGAAAGAATTAGAACCAAACTAAAAGACCCAAAACTTTCTCTTGCTGAAAAAGCAAAACTAACAAAAAATTTAAGAAACATTACACGTTCTGATCAATACTCTAAAGCAATGGCAATGAACAATCCGGGGCTTCAGTTTGGAGCAAGATTGATGGGAAGCCTTGTTAGTCCAGTATTAGGGGTTGCTCAGTCTGTAGACAATGCTTTGACTAGCATGGGATTTGTAGACAATACAACTCCTCAAGATGTCATGAATATGGATACACAAGATGTGGCAGGTTCTCCAGATTTGCCTATATTTAATGCAGAAGAACAAGAACAAAGTGTTAGTGTTTTAATGAGTGTTGTTAGAAAAAATCCTGAAATTTTTAAAACAATTAGCAAAGAAGAGTTAAAAAATTTACTTAGAAACCCAATAAAATTTTGGGAATTTTACAACAAGGCTAAAGAAGGTTAATAATTGTCATGGCTTATAATCCTTACAACACACAACTTCTGTCCAGTTTTGGTTCCCAAATGAACAATGTTTATGGGTTACCTACTACTGTTGCTCCGTCGCCTCAAACAACTGTTGCTCCTTTTGGGTATATTCCTCCACCACAACCCATGACTAATAGGCCTATTCACCCAGAAGTCGATGTTGCTCCGTTGCCGCAGGTTATACAAGACAACCAGAACTATATTACTCCTCCGATGGGAAGTATGGTCGAGTATAACCCTACAGTTAATATGCCCTCTAGCCCTCCTCAGTTGGGATCGCAGAATCCACCTTTTGGATATACTCCTCCACCGCAACCATTGCCTCCTCAGGTATTTATTGATCCTCCTTCTAGTGTGCCTATTAACTACAATCCTCCTGCTATGCCACATCCTTCACCAATAGTGCAAACTGTAGGCGGTACTCCACCACCTTTTGGATATATTCCTCCGCAAATGCCTAATAGACCTATTGACCCAGAAATTGTAGCAAGGGGAGGAGCGCCAACTAGAAAACCAAAACCGAATACAAGACCAACTCCTAATACAATGGTTCCTTCAACGCCTCGTCCTGTAAGGCGACCATCCTACTCCGGTTTTTATCAGCGTTAAGTAAGAGAATAGATTAATTAATATGCTAATGCATATAAATAAAAATGTTTTAAAGGATGACAAAAACGCTGAAGCGGCGCTTAAATTAGCAGAATGGGCAAGAACAGCAGACTATAATTCAGCAGTTAAAGCGTATGCTGATTGCCATCGTGACCCTAATATTGATGATTCTTTTATTCGCACTCTTGCTCAATGCGATAGATTTTATCTTGGTGTTTTTATTTGCAATCGCCACGACATGTTGCATCCTTGGATATACGAAAGATGCAGAGAAGTAGAATTTAAAAAAGATAATCATCTAGACTTATGGGCTAGGTTTCATTACAAGTCTACAATAATAACTTTTTTAGGCTGTGTTCAAGAAATACTTTGTGATCCTGACATTACTATAGGGATACTTTCTTATTCTGCTAGGCAGGCAAAGCCTTTCCTTAGACAGATAATGCAGGAGTTTGAGTCTAACGAAAAGTTAAAAGAATTATTTCCAGATATTCTTTGGGATAATCCTAAACACCAAGCACCTAAGTGGGCTGAAAACGAAGGTTTGTGTGTAAATCGTTTTGCTAATCCAAAAGAACAAACAGTAGAGGCGCATGGATTAGTTGATGGTCAACCTACAGGTAGGCACTTTTCTTTAATAGTCTACGATGATGTTGTAGTTCAAGATGCAATTACTACTCCAGAACAAATTAAAAAGACAACCACACAATGGGAGTTGTCTTTAAACCTTGGGTCTACACATAATCCAAGATATCAATATGCGGGAACTAGGTACGCATACGGGGACACCTATGGGACAATACTACAAAGAGCCGCAGTCAAACCTAGAATACATCCCGCAACTTATAGTGGTCAGATGGATGGAGAACCTGTTTTTTTACAAAAAGAAAGATGGGAAGAAATTAAAAAAACAACATCCACGTACACCGTAGCATGTCAACAACTTCTTAATCCTATTATTGGAAGTGATGTTTCTTTTAAACAAGAGTGGTGGACAGAATGGGAGATTAGACCATATACGTTAAACGTGTACATAATGGTTGATCCTGCTCACTCTAAGAAAAAAGAATCTAACAGAACAGCGTTTGCTGTAGTAGGAGTAGATGGAAACTTTAACAAGTATTTGTTAGATGGTGCTTGCCACAGAATGAGTCTTTCTGAAAAATGGCAAATGTTAAAAAGGTTAAGAGCCAAGTGGAAGAGAGCGCCGGGAGTAAGGGAAGTAAAGGTAGGATACGAAAGATACGGCGCTCAAAGTGACATTGAACACTTTAAAGCAATGATGTCTACTGATGGAAGTAACTTTCCTATATACGAGTTAAACTGGGTTGGAGGAGGAGGTTCTCAATCTAAAAGAGATAGGATACAAAGACTAGAGCCTGACTTAAAAGATGGTTCTTTGTTTTTTCCGTATCCTACTGATGACAAAATGTTAACTTCGTACCAGAGAGATTTTAAAGATCGCAATCAATCTTTTCTTATATCAAAAAAAATAATTTGTATTGATGAAGAAAGAAAGACTTACGACTTAACTAAGTGGGTAAAAGATAATGAGTACAACCTTTTTCCTACAGTACATCCTGATTTTTTAGATGCTTTGTCTAGAATTTACGATATGGATGCAATGCCTCCTAGAAGCAATAACAGAGGAAGAAGTCTTGAGCCGCCAAGAGAGGCTAGATACTAATGCCTAGAAGAAGAATAGTTGGTAAAAGAAACTACCCTTTTAGAAGGGTTGCTTATCGAATGTCAAACGGAAGGGACTTTTACGAAAAACAACCACGCAAATTTCCCTATGGGGTTACCCCTTATTTTCAAAATTTTTATATCGCTGAAGGATACGTAGCAGATGGTTAAAATATTACTTTTATTTTTTACTTTTACTATTCCTGTTTTTGCTCAAGACAGTATTTCTTTAAAGAATGGAACTTTTCCATTGTATTGCACCAAAGCAGAAAATGGAATGTTTGAGTTAGCAAAAATTGCATCTGATAAATATGGTGAAGTTCCCATGATTATTGCAGAAATGGGGCCGGGACTTTTAATCCTTACTTATAATTATGATGTTAATAACCCTTCTTGGAGTGTTATTATTACTAAACCGGGAGAGGCTTGTTTTTTTGCTAGTGGTAATGCGTTGTCACAAATTCCAAAAGAACTTGTAGATCAATCTAACGAGAAAGAAAAAGGCAAGGTAGAAATGTGATGGAGCCATCTATCATGGTGGACGCACTTATCGGAGTTGTATTATTCCTTGGCGGGTGGTTAGTTAAGAGAATTTTTTCTCAGATAGACAGGTTACACGCTAGAGTTACAGACCTTGCTACTCAAACTGTTAGCAGGCAGGAACTAGACACTCATATAGATAGAATCCTTGATCGCATAGATACGCTTGAGCAAAGACTGCTAAACAAATGAGCGACCTAGAAGTATCCGACAAGACTAGCGTAGGTCTTCCGTTAAGAAATCTTATAGGTCTTGCTAGTGCTGTTGCTGTAGGAACTTGGGCTTGGTTCGGTCTTCAAGAAAGACTGAATGTAATAGAAACTAACCAGATTTTAATGCAAAAGTCTGTGGAACAAAACGAAGCCTTCCGTATTAAGTGGCCTCGGGGAGAACTCGGGGCGCTACCAGCAGACGCTGAACAGTTTATGTTGCTAGAGCATTTAGCGAAAGAGTTTTCTAAACTACAGGAGGTGATCGAAGCAGGCAAGGCTCCATACGATCAGCAACAGGCTCTCACGCTAGATTTTTTTAAGCAACGTATAGAAAACCTAGAGCGCCATGTTGAGACACTGAAAGATAAGACATCCGAAATTAAAGCAAGCAACGGGGTGCATTAATGAATATTACTATGATGGTGCTTGTGCTGTACTTAAATGGTTCTGTTGTTGAGTACATGGGACACCATGAGACTAATAACGGATGGGAGCGAATGGGTATTAGCGGATGTTTACAGATGAAGCGTACACTCAAGCGTAATGGTTGGAAGGACAATCTAAACGGTAGCACAAGGTACGCCTGTGAACGTAGGCAAGTAGAACTTAGCACTAACTGGGAAGGAAATGCAATAGTAGCGAGGCTTATTGATGGCGACTAGACGACAAAAGCCTATACCTAAAACAACTAAAGGTAAAGGTGCTAACTATAGGCCAACTAAGTCTGGAGCAGGTATGACTGCAAAAGGTGTTGCCGAACATCGCAGAAAAAATCCCGGCTCTAAACTACAAACAGCAGTAACAGGCAACCCAAAGAAAGGTTCTAAGGACGCTAAAAGAAGAACGTCTTATTGTGCTAGATCAAAAGGCCAGTTAGAAAGATCAAGTGCAAAAACTAGAAATGATCCTAACTCAAGAATTCGCCAAGCAAGGCGAAGGTGGAAATGTTAATGGCTAAAAAAGGTTTGTATGCAAATATTCATGCTAAAAGAAAAAGAATAAAAGCAGGTTCAGGTGAAAAAATGAGAAAACCCGGAAGTAAAGGCGCTCCTACAAATAAGTCGTTTATACGTTCAGCAAAAACAGCAAAAAAGAAATAAAACATTTACAAAAAAATTGGGAGGAGAATGAACCACATTGGTAATAACTCAGAAAGCACAGGAACAATTAAACGAATTGCTAAACTCTGGAGAGTGTTTAGAGATAGGTCTAAAGAGTGGTGGATGCAATGGCCTTATGATAACTTTGGAGAAAATGAACTCGACAGGTATTACAGAATTGAGCATTGGAAAGAACACCAGATTCGCAGACAAGACATCGAAAACATATTTACAAGGCGGTAATCTTGACTACGAAGATAAAGGATTTTCTAAAAGATTTGTGGTTAACCCAAGTGAAAGTACAAGAAGATGCGGATGTGGTGACAGCATCGCTCTTCCATAGATGTAACAATTTTAAAATGTTTAGGAGATAACCTTGAAAGAAAAATGGAAAGCATTACCGAAAAAAACAAAAATGTATATCATAGGTGGCGTAGCCGTGCTTATGTTAGCCTCTGCTATCTGGGGATAGCGTTAGGAGTTATAGGATGCGGGACGATCAAGAAGGCAGGAGTAGTAGCAACTGGAGCGGCTGTGGGTGCTACTGCGGGGACTGTGTTAAGTGGGGGTGCGATTGCACCGATAGCGGGAGCCATGACAACTGCTTTTGTGACCGATGTGGCGACCTCGACAATGGACAATCTTGGTGGGAGGAATACTAATATGGATTGTGCGCCAGATAACTTCTGGAGTTTGCTTGGCTCCCTCGCAGAAATGGGAGGTTGGTTGCTTATATTGGTGGTTATAATTCCCATGGTTCTAGGATGGTTTTTACCCGGCCCTGTTAAACTAAAAGGCAGAGAACCTAAACACCCTAACCCATACATTAGATGAAATATTTGTGTGTATTATTTGGAGTAATGTACTCCTTAATAGCACAATCTGATATTTATGGATCAAGAGCAAGTTTTCTTTTACACAATGATCTGCGTAACTGGATGAGTCTATCGTATCTATCTGTTAATGTAGATGATGCTTGGCGTAGGAGAGTAGAAAACGCTCTTATTAATCAAGGCGACACACATATCTATATTTATTCTCAGAATGGAGATGACGGTATTGGAAATGTTTCGCCTCAATCCGATTGGGAAGTTAGACTAGACCATCTTAACAGTAGAGGTCTACGTCCTGTGCTGTGGTTAATGGCTGATGACTCTCCCAACCTAGCATCTAAACCTCTTTCCTATCATAAGTCTCATAACTCTGAGATGGTTCGTAGGTTTGATGACAAGGTAGATGGTTACGTTATTGGGCTAGAAGTAGATGAGTATTGGTCAGCGGCACAAGTTAGAGAGATGGTTGCTGATTTAAAAGCCAAGACAAACAAGCCTGTTGGCGTACATCTTAGTCCCGGTATTAAGCCGGAATATCTTGACAACGCTGATATAATATACCTGCAAACTGGGTTTGACTTAAATGAATCTCAGTTTAGAGCAAAGGTAACTGAGGCTCTTTCTCTTGGTAAACCTGTGATAGTTTCAGAATATCATATGGATTCTTCCTCAACTGTTGCAAAAAGATATGGAGATATTGCATGTCAAATGGGAGCCGTAGGGACAGGAAACGGCAGAAACGTAATCTTCTGTGGTCAACAAGAAACGCAAACAAAGAAGAAGTGGTACAAGAAATACGAACAGGAGATGGTCGTTGCCGGGGTCGCAATGGTCACCCTTTATGCGGTTACAAAGTTGAACCTTCCATTAACTATGACAGCAACAGAAGATTCTTTTCAGATCGGTACAGAGATGAGGATTGGGATACATGGCATTGGTGGTAACTACAGCGAAAACAGAATAATGGCTACATATAGGATAGAATTTTAATGGCAACAATTACATTAAGAGATACAAAAGGTAGTCCATTGTCGTTTGCAGAAATGGATAGCAACCTTACTAATCTTAACAACGATAAACTAGAAATAATTAACAATCTTAATGTTGCTAGTACGATGGATGTTAATTCAGATTTTATTGCTATCTATGATACAAGCACTAGCGAAAATAAAAAGATTCTTGCTAATGCTACAGGTTTTTTAAACAGAACATTAGTAATTAAAGTTATTGCAGACACTCTTCCTACTTATGTCGGGGACGGTATAGCAAGAGTTGTTCTTCCTTCAAATTTTGACGGACTAAAGTTGCGATCAATTGGCGGGCATGTCTACACTGTAGCAGATGGCTCAACAACAAACATTCAAGTGCATGATCAAACTAAAGGTCAGGATATGTTAAGTACATTACTTACTATAGATGCCGGAGAAAATGATTCTAGCACTGCCGCTACTCCTGCTGTTATTAACGGCTCTGCCAATACCGTAAACGATGGAAATGTTATTCGCTTTGACATTGACCAGATAGGTTCAGGCAGTGCGGCTAATGGCCTTGAATTGAGATTGGAGTTTGGCGCTTGAGCGGATTTAAAGGATATCCTCCTGCTGTTCAAGTGCTTATGCCTGTTCCAGATATATTTGTTGCAGTAAACTCTGACCAAGAAGAAATAAGAAACAACATTAAACATAGCATATCTTTAGGTCTTCGTCAGGTTGCGCCTTACGAAACACAATGGAATCGTGAGGTATGTTTAGTAACAGGAGGGCCTTCTTTAAAAAATACGTTTCATCTTATAGAGAAACGAAAAAAAGCGGGTGTTCCTATAGTTACCGTAAACGGCACTTATCAGTATTGCATTGAAAGGGGTGTTAATCCTTCTGCGTTTGTAATATTAGATAGCAGAGAGTTTAACAAAAGATTTGTTGATCCTGTTATAGATGACTGCAAGTATCTTATAGCCTCTCAGTGCCATCCAGAAGTATTTAAGAAACTTAAGGACAGGGATGTTTGGTTGTGGCATTGTGACACACAAGAAGAGAATATTGATCTTCTTCAGGCGAAATACGGAAAAGAGTACATAGACTTCTTTCCTATTATGGGAGGCTCTACAGTAACCTTAAGAGCGTTGCATCTACTTAGGATATTGGGCTTTCACAAGTTTGAGGTGTTTGGATTTGATAGTTGTATTATGGATCACCACCACGCTTATGAACAGCCAGAGAATGACAAAGAGCAAGAGATAGATTTGGTTGTAGGTGGGAAGCAATTCAGATGTACTGTAGCCCATTATCATCAAGCAAAAGAGTTTGTTCAGTTAGTTGGCGCTACTGGATCAAACTATGACCTTATAGTTCATGGTGATGGACTTATATCACACATTATTAAAAATCCAGAATCGTTAAAGGAGGCGGCTTAAATGGCGGCTACAGCATGGAGTTTTTACAATAGTTTCAGAGAGTATCTGGGCAACGCACAGTTTGACCTAGACGGCACTGGAACAGGGTTTTTCATGGCCCTTCATACAAGCGCGGCTAGTGCTAATGTTAATAACGTAGCATTATCTACACAAGCCTCTCTTGCAAACGAAGTGGCTAATGGAAATGGTTACGCTACAGGCGGTAAGTCTGTTACTGCTCGCACTTGGGCTTCTGCCGCTACGAACAAGTATCGGTTTGATTCTACTGCTTGCGTTTGGACTGCTACTGGCGGCGATGTTAACAACGTCAAGTACGCTGTTATTTATCAGGCAGGCGGCAAGTTGGTATGCTTTTCAAGGCTTACCAGTTCCCAGTTTAACTTGACGCAAAACAACACACTTACCGTTACTCCCAGTTCTAACGGTATTTTTGAACTTACTTAGGAGAGATTATGTCACTAGAAACAGCCGCGTGGGTAACGCAATTAAATAGTTCAAATCCAACAGCGACAGACCCTGTTAGTGAGGGCGATGATCATCTCCGAATGGTGAAAACAGTTTTAAAAAATAGTTTTCCTTCTTCATCAACTGCCGCGATTGTTCCTAATGTATCAGGTCAGTCAGGCAAATATTTAACCACAGATGGCACAGATACTTCTTGGGGA
>Ga0114934_10002799_pt1 | contig 11062 bp, 11 predicted proteins | sample 4SBtaG_2_FD_99695 | JGI IMG/M metagenome (GOLD analysis project Ga0114934, IMG submission 99695) | Deep subsurface microbial communities from Kolumbo volcano to uncover new lineages of life (NeLLi) - 4SBTROV10_white metaG | ecosystem: Environmental > Aquatic > Marine > Volcanic ...
ATCTTCCAAGAAAAGGTTTTGAGTTAAGCCAAAGTATTGAAAAATCTGGTTTAGGTGGTACTGCTGACTTTATTAAAGCAAGAACAAACTTTGCCAAATATTATGGAATGCAAGATCTACTTGGTTTTGATGCAATTTTTAGATATAAAGCAAGATATTATGCAATTATAAATAATGGCAATATCCCACTCGCTGAAAAATTTTATATGGGTGGTATAGGAAGTGTTAGAGGGTATCAATCATATTCTCTTTCACCTACTGTTTCTGATGCAAGCGCATCTGATGGTATAAGAAGAGTGGGTGGTACTCAGACATTTTCAAATAACCTTGAGCTGAGTCTACCTCTCATTCCAAAAGCAAAAATGCGTATGGTTGCTTTTGCTGATTGGGGAATGATATCTGATAATGTTACAGACAACTTATTAACCAATAATATTACACGAGCTGGGTATGGTGCTGGAATAGAGTGGTTTTCTCCTGTAGGTCCTATTCAGTTAATGTTTGCACGTCCAGTTAGTCCTAAACCGGATGATAGAACTGCAAGCTTTGAATTTACAATGGGACAAAGATTTTAAAAAAGAGTTTCTTAAGAGTTGAATTTTATTCTAAACTCTTGATGCTCACATTTTAGTTTAGCAACAGATTCTTGGGCAAGATAAAGTTTTTGTTTTGAGTTTACATGTAAAGTATTTTTAGAAAATGTAAGTTCAAAATCTATATTCCTTGGCTTGTGGCTCAGTAATGCTATGGTAAGAGAAAGAAGATAGCTTAATGCTTTTGTCACTCTCTCTTTTGGCAAAAGTACTTTATATAATTGTAAATGTGTACTTGATGGCAATTTACTTTTAGCATATTTTGTCAATGTAGATATAAGCATAATATCTTGATGTGTAAATCCATACTCTAAAGCACTTTGAATAAGGTAATATGTATGCTTGTTTTGTGAATAAAAATGTACATTGCTTCCAGCACAATAGAGTTTAGCAGCAAGTGCCAAATGGTATCTGTATTTTACATCTATTTGAAGATACTCAGCACTTAAATCAAATACTCTTTTACTTAATACATTTAAATGATTTGCAAACTGCTTATCTTGCACATATGAATCCATTAAATAGCGTACTGAGGTATTATAGTTATGCGGAAATTTATGTTTAGAGTTGCGGAGTAAATCTGATAAATAGACACCTTCTCTTACTCCAACACCGCTGGTAATTATTTTTTTTAGATTGACTTTTTGTATTACTCTTTGTAAAATAAGCGCACCTGGTTTAATAACATCATAGCGATTACTGTTAATAAAAAGAGTTTTTAAATCTTTGTTGCTTTTGGCAGAAAGAAGCTCTTTTATGAATTTCTTAAATGTTAGATAATCATATTCATATGCATGTAACTTATTAAGAGGATAATTCTCTCTTTTCATTATTGAACGTGAAATCGCTCGAAAAGTTCCACCGATACCGATAAGTGTTTGAATCTTTTCATTTGGAAGATATTCTAATTGACTGTCAATGTATTGTATGGCTCCCTCTATGTCATCACCATCAAAATAAAGTTCTTTTAAACGTACTGTTCCAAGTTTTAAAGATAATGTTTGTGATACATTTTGCTCATCGATGTAGGCAAGTTCTGTTGAGCCACCACCTATGTCAATACTAAGCGCCTTTTCTTGTTTTGGAAGAAGGTTTGCACAGGCGATAGCTCCATAATAAGCCTCTTTCTCACCACTTATTATTTTTATGTTAAGTTTGAGATTTTGTTTTACTTTTTGTAGAAAATCTTTTTTATTTGGAGCATCCCGTAGTGCTGATGTAGCAACACAAAGGAGTTTTGTAGTTTTAAAAGAGTGACTGATTTGTAGAAAATCACTTAAAGCATCAAAAGTTCTTTGCATTGGAATCTCTTGAAGCATACCCTTATGCTTGTATGCATCTTCAGAAATTCTAACTTTTGATTTTTCTTCATAGAGCAAATGAAAAGCAAAACGAGATACTTTCTCATAAACAACCATTCTAACAGAGTTAGAGCCAATGTCTATAATTGCAACGCGCTTTGCCAACTATTACTCTTCGATTTCTAAATTTTTATATTTAAATTGAAGTTCTGCAATTGTTTCAACATTGTCTTTATCTGGAACAATACAATCTACTGGACATACAGAAATACAAGCAGGTTCATCATAGATACCCACACATTCAGTACAACGATCAGGATCAATATAATATATTGGGTCTCCTTCCTCAATTGCTAAAGTCGGACATTCTTCTCTACATGCGTCACAAGCTATACATTCATCATTAATTATTAACGCCATATTCAAAAACCTTATATTCTATACTTATTTTTTATCTGACGATTTATAACAAAATAAAGCTTTATTATTTTTTAAATATCATTTGTTTATTGGAATTATGCACGATAGTTTTGAATTTAGTTGGAGTGAAGCGATTGCGCCGTCAATTCCATCATTTCGATTAGTAATATTAATTTTTGCACCAAGAGCATCAGCTGCACTTTTTGCCAAAAATAAGCCAAGACCTACACCTGATTTATTTCCCTGTCTCTTAAACGGAGCAAAAAGGTCAACAGTGTCATCTATACCGCAACCTTCATCTATAACTTCTATTAGTAAGCCAAAATCATCTTGAGAACATCGAAGTGTTACAGATTTTTCTTTGGGCGTAAATTTGAGTGCATTCTGCAAAAAGTTTTGAATTATCTGGTTTAAAAGGCTTAGTTGTAGCATAGCCATGAATCCGTTTATTTCAAAATGCATATGGAGTTCTTTTCCTTCATTTGCAGCTAAAAGTTTAAAATCATTTGCTTTTTGTTTTAAGAATGCTATAACATCAACTTCGACTGGTTTATCTAACTGTGCACCCTCTTGACGACCAATATTAAGAATATTTGATACTATAATATTCATCTCGTCCACAGTCTTGTTTGTTGTCTGTATAGCTTCAATATATTCTTCAGGAGTCCTCTTTTTAATAAGCGTAACCTGATTTTTGAGTTTTATAACAGCTAGAGGAGTTTTTAGTTCATGTGCTGTTCCAATAAAGAGTTCTTTTTGATACTTTACAAAATTTTGAATTCTGGAAATAAGATGATTAAGCGTTTCGCCTAAAGGTTCAAACTCTTTAGGTAATTTCTTTACTTGAATTTCTTTCATCAAATGTTCATTCATATTTGCCAATTTTTTGGTGAGTGTTTGTACTGGCATAACAAGCATTTTTGAAAGGGTTATGGCATAGATAATGACAAGTAGCACACCTGCAATATTAATAATGAAAATATATCTTTGAATTTTTTGCAGTAGTTTTTTTGTTTGAGTTATATCTTTAGTTATTTTCAAGTAACTTTTATTATCTAAATTAAAAGGATAGATTAGTGTTAAATGTGTATGGTTTTTATCTGTCTTTTCATAAACATCCATTTGGTTACTTGGATGTTTTAAGTAGATTATTGAGACATTCAAGGAAAAAAAGCTTTCAGGAATTGCTTTATCTGTTTGAAATACTGATTTGTAATTAGATATATTTTTTGCATATTGCACAAGTTCTGTTTTTTTATCATCATAAATTGATTTTTCTATGTAAAAATATAATAAAGAGGAAAAAATTACAATAAGTGTGACAGAGGAGAATATAAGCTGAATTAAAAAGCTTGTTCGAATACTTCGCTTAGAAAACATAAATACAATCCCATAAATTTATTTATGAGATTATATCATTTTTAAAGTTTAATTAAACTTCTTTTGGAAAACAAAAACGGTACCCACGGCGGCGTACAGTTTCTATTGTAGTAATTTTAAGAGGTTTGTCCATTTTTTGTCTAATTTGATTAATTGCAACCTCTATAACATTTGGAGTTACGAGTTCTGGCTCTTCCCAAATAGCATCTAAGAGCTGTTCTTTTGAAACAATTTGATCACGGTGACGAGCTAAGTGAGTAAGTACTTCAAAAGGTTTTCCTTTGAGTTCAATTTCTGTCTCTTTATATGTGATTTTCTCTTCTTCAGGGTTAATTGTTAAATCTTCAATTTCAATAATATTACTTCCACCAAAACGAAGACGTGCTTCAATACGAGCTACTAATACATCAAAATCAAATGGTTTTCTAATGTAGTCATCAGCACCGGCACGTAAAGCTTCGATTTCACTTTCATTGTCATCTCTTGCAGAAATCACAACAACAACTGTTTTTGGTGTATTTGCTTTAATATCACCTATAATGTCAACTGAGTTTCCATCTGGAAGCATCCAATCCATAAGAACTAAGTCATAGTTACGGATGTCTAAATAATATTCGCCATCTTTTAATGTTTCTACAACATCACTTTGGTACCCAAATTCTTTGAGCCCTTCTGCTAGCATTTTGTTTAATGTAACTTCATCTTCTATAATAAGAATACGCATTCATTTTTTCCTGTACTTAAATATTTGGTGGAATAATAGCATAAATTTAGGTTACTTTAAAGTTTTTTTCAATTTTTTTTAAAAAAAAATGAAGTTATGATTAAGAATTGAAGTGTGTAATATCGCTTACACTCACCTTACAATCGGGTAAAATAGAAGGTTTTGTTATTTTTAGAGAGAGAGTGTTTATTTTTGAAAATTTATTTTTCAGTTGTATACTTAAATGCTGCAAAGCATCTTCAATAAGAAGAAATTTTTCGTTTTTCATGTTTGCTTTAATCAAGTCTGCCACTTGGGCATAGTTAATAAATTCAGCATCAAATGTATATTCTATCTCTACATCGACAATAACTTTTTGAGGCTCTAGCCTCTCAAAATCTAAAATGCCGATTATACATGTAAATGTGAAATCATTAATAAAAATTTTCAAACTAAATAACTCTTTTCTCTTCACCTTTTATAACACGGATGATATTAGGTATATGTTTGTAAAAGAGTATAAATACTATAAAAACAACAGGTGCATGAGGCATATTCGGGTGAATGATAAAACTAGAAATAAGTAGAGCGAGTACACCTGTAAGTGATGAAATAGAAGAAATACGCACAGTCTTGGCCATTAATAGCCAAACAATTAAAGCAATTGCTGTCTCTACAGGAAGCATAAAAAACATAACGCCCATTCCTGTTGCAATTCCTTTCCCTCCCTCAAATCCTAAATAAGGGGAAAAACAATGTCCAATAACTGCAAGAACTGCTATTGCCCATAATACTGACTCATCCAGACCCATAAAATAAGCAACAGCTAAAACAGCTACACCTTTTAATGCATCTAAAATAAGGGTTGCAATACCAAGTTTTTTTGCTAGTGCTGGATTAGTCTGTTTTACAACTCTAAGTACATTTGTTGCACCTATACTACCACTACCTTGTGCTTTTACATCAACACCTGCAAACTTTTTTGCAAGTAAAAGACCAAACGGTATACCACCTATAAGATATGCTGCGATGTAAAAGTGTACGTTTATATTAAATAAAAAATCCATAAATCACCTTAAATTATTTTAGTGATGACATTCTACTGCTTCTATGCTAAATATATTTTGATATAATTGCATTATTATTAAATTATAGGATGATTTTTTGCAATTAACGAATGATGAATTAAAAAAAAGAATTAATGAACTCAAAGAAAAACTGAGCGTAACGGTTGTAGCACATTTTTACCAGCGTGATGAAGTATTTGAACTTGCAGATATTACAGGTGACTCTTTAGAACTTGCAATAAAGACAATGGCGGATGATTCCAAATATGTACTTTTTTGCGGTGTTGGTTTTATGGGACAAAGTGTCAAAGTTTTATCTCCAAATAAGCGTGTTGTTATGCCGAAAATCGCATGTTGTGCAATGGCACGCATGATAGACTCCCTTTATTATGATGATTCTGTAAAATATTTAGAAGACAACGGCATAGCAAAAGAAAATATTTTACCTATAACTTATATAAATTCAAATGCTGATGTAAAAGCAAAAGTTGGTGAAATGGGCGGAATGGTATGTACAAGTTCCAATGCCAAAAAAATTATAACAACTGCATTAGCTGAAGGTAAAAAAATTCTTTTTGTACCAGATAGATGCCTTGGACAAAATATTGCCAATCAAATGGGATTACAATCTATGGTTATTGGACAAGAGGGTAATCCAAAAGAAGCAGATATTATTTGTTATGATGGTTTCTGCTCTGTGCATCAGCTCTTTACAGTTGAAGATATAGAATTTTATCGTAAAAAATTTCCAGGTATTTTAATAGCAACGCATCCTGAATGTGACCCAGCTATATGCGAGGCAAGTGATTTTGTCGGTTCAACTTCTCAGCTTATTAAATATATAACAGAGTTACCCGAAGATCAAAAAGTAGCAGTTGGAACAGAATTTAATATGGTAAACCGTTTACGTTCTAAAAATACATATGTACTTAGCTCCACAAAACCAGAATGTCCTACTATGAATGAGACAACGCTTGAAGATGTTTATCTTACACTCAAAGCTATAGATGACGGCGCACCTATTAATGAGATAGAAGTTGATACAAAAACACAAAAATGGGCAAAAGTTGCATTAGAAAGAATGTTGGCATTATGATAGAAAAATTTGTCAAAGAAGCATTGGCTGAAGATGTTGGGCGTGGTGATTTATATGCTTTAGTCGAACCCGCTGTAGAAGCCAGTGCCAACATAATTGCAAAAAGTGATGGGGTAGTTGCTGGAAAAAAGTATATAGATGTTTTGGCAAAAATACAAAACATTGAAATTATATGGAAAAAATCTGATGCTCAGACCTTTATGTGTGGAGAAACTATAGCAACATTGAAGGGAGATTCTCATACATTACTTCGCTGTGAGAGAACAATATTAGATATGCTTTTACATGCAAGTTCCATTGCAACACTAACACGACAATATGTTGATATTATTAGTCCTTATAAAGTAAAGCTTTTAGATACAAGAAAAACACGACCTTTATTACGAATATTTGAAAAATATGCAACACGCATGGGCGGAGCGGTGAATCATAGAATGGGACTTGATGATTCATTGATGATAAAAGATACGCATTTAAAAACTATTGATAATCTGCGTAATTATATAAATAATGCAAGGAAGGCCATTCCTTTTACTGCTAAAATTGAGGTGGAAGCAGAAACTTTTTTTATCGCACAAGAAGCTATGCAAGCAGGTGCTGATATTGTGATGTGTGATAATATGACACCTGCCCAAGTTGAGGAAGTTGTTTTATACAGAAATGAAAAATTTCCTCATACGCTTTTAGAAGCAAGCGGTAATATTTCACTTGATACTATTGAAGCTTATGCCAAAACAAAAGTAGATGCCATTAGTTGCGGTGCTTTAATTCATCAAGCAAATTGGATTGATTTGTCAATGAAAATGGATTAAAGGTCATAGTTTATGGCTGATGATCAGGAAAAAACAGAAGAGCCCACCCCCAAGAAAATTGAGGATGCCCGAAAAGAGGGTAATGTTCCAAAATCGCAAGATGCTTCTGGGGTACTTACTCTTTTTGTCGCTATTTTAGCTGTATTGATGCTTTTTCCTTATATGGCAAAGCATATGATACTTCTTTTTAAGTATTACTTTTCTCTTGTTGGTACACCCTTAGATAAACTTTTTGTAATGGACATTGCAATTGTAACAATAAAAGAGTTTTTACTCATGGTACTGCCGTTGGCTACTGCTGTTGCAATTGCAGGAATTATCGCAGCATTGGCACAATTTGGATTTTTATTTACCTCTAAAGCAATTATGCCTGATTTTAAAAAGATAGATCCAATAAAGGGTACAAAAAATCTTTTTTCTTTAAAAAAAATGATTGAGGGTGTTAAAATAACACTGAAATCTTTTACTACCTTAGGTGTTGGTTTTCTTTTCTTTTTTTATTTTATAACTGAATTACCTACTGTTGCTCTTTTTGGACTCCATGACCAGCTTATATGGCTTAAAGATAAAATGCTGATTATTGCTTTTGTAATGCTGTTTATTATTTTTATTTTTGCAATTATTGACGTTATAATTGTGCGAAAACAATATTTTGACGGACTTAAAATGTCTAAGCAAGAAATTAAAGATGAAATGAAAAATATGGAAGGTGATCCTTTAATAAAATCTAAAATTCGTCAAATTCAAATGGAAGCATCTAGAAAGCGAATGATGGCAGAAGTTCCTAATGCTGATGTAGTGATTACTAATCCGACACATTACGCTGTTGCTATAAAATATGATGAAGATAAGTCTCATGCACCTATTGTTGTCGCAAAAGGAATGGATAATATTGCACAAAAAATTAAAAAGCTTGCAAGAGAAAGTCATGTACATATTGTTCAAAACCCTCCCTTAGCACGATCACTTTATAAAGATGTAGAGATTGACAAGCCTATTCCAGAAGCTCTTTTTGGTGCTGTAGCAGAAGTTTTGGCTTATGTTTACAAGATGAATAAAAATTAGTATATAATTTCAGAAAAAAAGTAGATATTTGAAAGCCTTTTATAAGATAGATGATGCAAAGCATATTGTTATCGTTACAAATAATAAAACATTTGCCAATGCGAATGCTTTTTACTCGTATATCTTAAGTAAGCACAAAAAAGTTACTTTAGTATGTACGGAAAAAATTGATGAGAATTTTTCTTTTTTACCTTGGTTTGACAAGAAAAAAGAAAATATTCCTGCTTCGGCAGAGCTTACTACTGATGCACAAAAAACCTTGAGTGATACTCTTGTCCTTTTCAGTTTTTTAAAAAATAGTAATGTTAAAATCAATGAAAAAATGGCTACATCATTGTATGCAGGGCTTTTACTAGAATATGATGCTTTTAAGAGTGATAAATGCGACAGTACAGTTTTTGCTGTAGCTAGTGAACTTATACAGCTTAATGCAGCATATAAAACATGTAATGATTTTTTATTTAAAAGAGACTCTTTAGCGCTTTTTCGCTTGAAGGCATTACTATATAAAAGTATGTTGTTAAGTGCTGATGCCACTCTGCTAAAAATGTATATGAATGATGATGATTTGTTAGCTAGTGGTGCGAGCTCAAAAGATGCTGAGTATATAATGAGAGAAGCTTTAAATATTGTACATGTAGAAAATGTGACACTCTATGACAGAGATACAAAAAATAAAATTTTAAAATCAACTAAGGAAATGTAATTTGAGAAATAGAAAGAATAAATCTTCATTTGGTGTGTTATTAATAATGTTACTAGTCGTTGGAGCAGGGCTTTATGTCTATTTTTCGTCGATGTTTGAGCGTAATGCTCCTGTGGTGAGTTTACAAAATAATGGGTATTGGAATCTTAGAAAACCATTGAAACTTACTCTTAACGATGATAGCGGAATTAAATCATATAAGGTTATAGCAAGAACTACGAGCGGAGATACTGAATTACTTTATAATCAATTGCTTGTTCCTCAAAAATCAATTAATTTAGAACTCAAAGCACCACGGGGTTCATATGCTATAAAAGATAAAAATATGCAAATTATTGTGCAGGCACAAGATATAAGTAAATGGAATTTCTTAAAAGGAAATATCGCACAAAAATCTTATAAGCTTATTATTGATAAAAAAAGACCACAAGTAAATATAGTAAATAACTCTTATAAAATTTCACGTGGTGGTGCTGCATTAGTAATTTTTAATGCTGAGGATGAACATTTAAATGATTTGTATATAGAATCAAATCATAATAAACACTTTAAAGCAGAACCTTTTTATAAAAAAGGATATTATATAGCACTTATAGCTTGGCCAGTAGAAGATGAAACTTTTAGAGCTACTGTTGTTGCAACTGATGATGCAGGTAACGTAACAAAATCTTATGTACCTCTTTATTTGAAAAATAGAAAGTATAAACTGTCAAATATTACTCTTTCAGATAAATTTTTAAAGGGTAAAATTGCCCAGTTAGCAGAAGTATTTAATGAAACACAAGGCGTAGATGCCCCACTTGAACAGTTTAAAATTATTAACGAAGATGTACGAGCAAAAAATGAGAAATTGATTCAGAAAATCACCTCTGTTGTTCCTCAAAAAATGTTGGAAAATTTTACAATGAAAAGAATGTATCCTCTCAAAGATGCTCAGGTAGTAGCACATTTTGGAGATCATAGAAAATACTATTATCATGGAAAATTTATTTCTCAAGCGTATCATTTAGGTATAGATATGGCAAGTCATGCAATGGCGCCAATTAAAACACAAAATAGTGGTACAGTTGCTTTTGCAGATGATAATGGCTTATATGGTAATAATCTTATTATCTCACATGGACTTGGTCTTTATACTTTGTATGGACATTGCTCAAGCTTTGATGTAAGTGTCGGTGATAAAGTTCACCCTAGAGAGAAAATTGCAAATACCGGAAAAACAGGGTATGCAATGGGAGATCACCTTCATTTTGGTACCTTAGTGCAAGGTATTGAAGTACGTCCTCAAGAGTGGATGGACAAACAGTGGATAAAATTAAATATAGATGATATAATAAAGAGTGCTAAAAAAATTATTGCTGGAAAATAAAGGGTGGTATATGTATCAAACGACAATTAAAAAAAGTGTGGAACTTGTTGGAATCGGATTACACAAAGGCTCTCCGGTACGATTGAAATTAGAACCATTAGAGTCAAACAGTGGCATTGTCTTTTATAGAAGTGATGTTGATGTTTCTATTCCTTTAATACCTCAAAATGTTGTAGATACTAAAATGGCAACAGTCATCGGAAAAGATAATTACGTTATATCGACTATAGAACATTTACTTTCTGCTGTGTATGCTTATGGCATTGATAATCTTCGTGTTATAGTTGATGCGGATGAGGTGCCAGTTATGGATGGAAGTAGTGCAAGTTTTTGTATGCTTTTAGATGAAGCGGGTCTGCAAGAACTTGATGTTCCTAAAAGAATAATGAGAATTAAAAAAGAAGTTGAAATAAAAGAAGGTGAAAAGTATGTCAAGTTATCGCCTTCCCCTGATTTGAATTATGATTTTACTATTAAATTTCCTCATCCTGTAATCCAGAAACAGGCATATGTTCTTAAATTTACAAAAGAGAGCTATAAAAATGAGATA
>Ga0114934_10002800_pt1 | contig 11061 bp, 6 predicted proteins | sample 4SBtaG_2_FD_99695 | JGI IMG/M metagenome (GOLD analysis project Ga0114934, IMG submission 99695) | Deep subsurface microbial communities from Kolumbo volcano to uncover new lineages of life (NeLLi) - 4SBTROV10_white metaG | ecosystem: Environmental > Aquatic > Marine > Volcanic ...
AATTGACCACGGTTTGAATTATTAACGGAGATTGCTTAAAATCTATTATAATGCATGAAGAACTTGTTGAACGAAATATAGATTGGAAGAAAGATAGACATCTTGTATGGTATTTTGCAAGATATGCTTATCCTTTTCTTTTATTGTTTTTAGTTGCGATAATACTGCTTATTATTAATACAGCCATCGAGCTTTCTTTCCCTGTTCTTTTCAAGAGAGCTATTGACGATTATATTGCCAAAAAGGATGATTCTATAACAGGAAATGCAAGCATAGACCTTAAAAATAATTTTATTCTGGATAATCTTAAAAATACTAGGTTAATACTCGATGATAATAAAATAAAATACCGAAAATATAAGAATAAAATAATTATATCAAAGGAAAGGTATTCTAAAATAAATAGGAATATACTGTCTAAAATCAGAAAACATGACCTTGATGGTATTTATAAAATATTTTTACTTTATTGGGTACTTTTGCTCATTAATCTTGCTGCGGTTGCATTGATGACCTATATTATCGGTGTTATTGGCCAGAAAATAATATTTTCTTTAAGATCTGAAACTTTTAAAAAAATGCTACAATTGAAGCTGTCATATTTTCATAAGAACCCTCTTGGAAGACTGGTGACTAGAATAACAAATGATGTTGAAGCAATAAATGATATGATTACCTCGGTTGGAGCATTTTTTGTAAAAGATATTGTACTAATAACAGGAATAATAGGGGTAATGTGTTATATGAATTTTGAATTAACTGTGATTGCGATGATATTCTTTCCCTTTCTTTTATCATTTACTGCTATTTTTGCAAAAAAATGGAGAATTCTTTATAGAAATAGCAGAATTAAACTTGCCGAAGTCAATGCTTTTTTATCTGAACATATATCAATGATGAATTTGATAAAGATATATCGCAGAGAAAATAAAGTAAAAAATGACTATGCAGAGAAGAATCAGAATCTATTTGATGCAAGATTTGAGGTTAGAAAATCAAATGCACTTTTTAGTCCTTCGATAAGCTTTACTCAAAATTTGACTATGTCGGCAGTACTTGTTTATGGTGGGTCTCTCATACTCAAGCAGCATCTTAGTATAGGAGAGCTTGTAGCCTACACTGCATATATTAGAATGCTTTTTTCTCCTATTAGAGACCTTGCAGAAAAGTTTAATATTATACAGTCATCTATTGCTGCTATGGAAAAGGTATATTCCATAATGACCTCCACTGAAAAGGAAGAAAATGATCATGAATCATCTTCATATGAAATATCAAAAGGAGAGATAGAGTTTAAAAATGTATATTTTAAATACTCAAATGATTGGATATTGAAAGATGTAAATTTTAAAATAAGGCCTGGAGAGAAAATTGCAATTGTTGGCTATACAGGTGCAGGTAAGACAACAATAATAAATCTTTTGCTCAGATATTATGATATACAATCTGGGGATATTCTGATTGATGGCATCCCTTTAAAAAAGTTTTCTCTAAGAAATCTTAGAAAGGCCTTTTCTCTTGTTCAGCAGGATGTTACAGCATTTACTGATTCTATCAGAGAGAATATCAGTTTTGGTGGGGGTGATGAAAAAAGGATATTGGAGTCTTTAAAAATTGTAGAACTGGAAAATATAATTGACAGATTTAAAAATGGACTTGACGGAAAACTTTCTGAGGATGCGGGAAATCTTTCCGTTGGGGAAAGACAACTCTTAAGTTTTGCTAGAGCAGTATACAAAGATTCTGTTTTTCTCATATTAGATGAAGCTACTAGTAATATTGATAGTATTACAGAGGATAAAATACAGAGAGTGCTATTTGATATTTGTCGTGATAAGACTTCAATAATTATTGCTCATAGACTTGCTACTATAAAACATGTGGATCGAATAATAGTTATTCATAAGGGAAAAGTTGTTGAGATCGGATTTCATGAGGAACTTCTTGCAAATAGAGGTATATATTATAGATTATATAAACTTCAATGGGGAAATGGATGAATGTCTTATTAATAAGATTCAGTGCATTAGGTGATATTGTACTGACATATCCTGTTCTTAAATTCCTTTCAGAAAAAGTAAATAAAGTTGATTTTATTACAAATCCTATGTCTTTAGATATATTATCTATTGATGAAATAGAATATATAATTTTCAAAAAAGAATGGTCTTTTTGGAAAAAATTGAGTTTTATATTTAGAATGAGAAAAAAAAAATATGATCTCATAATTGATCTTCAAAATAATAGATGGAGTAGAAGAATAATAAGTTTTTCGAGAGCTGATAATATAGTTGTAAATGAAGATAGGGAAGATAGGCATGCAATATTCAATTATTCAGATACGATAAAAAAGTTCTTTCCTGAATTTAAGCTACAAGACTCTTATAAAATTCCTTATAAAACTTTAGTAGAAGAAAAACTCCCGAATATTAAAAAGCCATATGCATGTATCTTTTTTTCTTCTTCTAAAAGATGGATTTCTAAAAGGCCAAATTTATATTCCATTGAAAAGATCATTGATTTATTAGATAAAAGAGGCCTTTCTATTGTTCAAATAGGGGATAATAATGATAGAGTAGTTTGTGATGAAAGAGTATTTGATGTTACAGGGAAGCTTTCAATTAGACAATTAAAAAAAGTCCTATCATTAAGCAAATTTTTAATAACTACAGATAGTTTTCCAATGCATCTTGCAGCATTTTGTGAATGCCCTGTAATAGCTTTATTTGGGCCGACAGATCCCTCTAGATGTGGCCCATATGGCAAGAATAATATTATTTTATATAAGGGAATAAATTGTCAACCATGTTATAATAGTAAATGTGAGAATAATATATGTATGAATATTGATATTGGTAAAATAGAGGATGCAATAGAAAAAATTTATCATGACTGAAAAAAGCTTCGCAAAAGATCAGGGAGTAATTTCTAATAAGGGAAAAATTGTACTTATATTCTGTCCAGCGTGGACAACGGAAATTCCCCCAGTTGGAATATCATATATTAGTGCTTATCTCAAAAAAAACGGATATGATGTAAAATGTTTTGATTTTAATATAGAGGCATTTTATGATCAGAACATTGAAGATCGCAAATTATGGGATATAAATTATCAAGCGAAAAAGATGTGGGAAGATATTGATCTTTTTCCAAAGGTCTTAAAAGATTATTTTTCAGAAAAACTTGATATATGGGCAGAAAAAATAGTGGAAGAAAAACCTGATATTGTTGGTCTTTCGGTCTTTCCTAATAATAAACTTATTTCCATGTTACTCGCTGAAAAAATTAAAGGTAAATCAAAAAATGTAAAAATAGTCTTAGGAGGTCCTTTTTTTGCCAGTGAAATTCCTGAAAAAGGCCGTATTGGTTCGAAAAGACTACTTGATATGTGCATACCATATACTTTTGACTCAAGCAATCTCGATTATTCTCTCATTCACAGGAATGAAGAAAAGAGACTATCTTTTCAGGTAGATTTTTTTAAAAAAAGATCAAATCTGCTCTTTAAGTTTATTCCTATTGTGAATGATTGGACTATCGGTGAAGAAATGGTTATTGTATTATCTGCTGAAAAACTCACAAGCGATATGATGGAAATACATGTACTTGATGATTTTAAAAGTAGTGTTATGTGTTCGATTTCTATGGAGGACTTATTTAAAAATAATCTTTTTATGATAGGTAAGGACCTTTTTATAAAAGTCCCTTATAGTGATTTTATCAGGACAGATAATAGTTTCTATGATTTTGATTGGAGTAAAATAAGAGAGCTTCATCTTATTTTCAAGCCAAAAAAATATCGTGAGATAATCAGGGATTATACGATTTCTGGTTTATATATTAGAAAGACAGAAGTCTCTTTTAATGAAAATCTTATTAATGAACCAAGAATGATGAGAATTTTCCCTAAAAATACCAGAACTGCTCTTGTAAATCGTGGAGAGGATAGATGGATTGAATTTTTTCCTGAAGATTCTCTAGAATATTTTGAGTTAAAAATAGAGTATGATTTAGGTTTTCTAGAAAAAATGGAGAAAATTTCGCTGAGACTTAATATAGCTGAGTATTATGGCGATCATATCTCAGTATCGATAGAAGTTATTGATGAAAAAGGAGTCAAAAGCTATTTTAAAAGCAGGAACATGGCTTTAGAGAAGTTCTTTTTCAAACGCCGATTAAGTGATATAGAATTTTTTGCTGATGATTTCAATATCCCTGAAGATTCTGATAAGAAAAGGATATGTTCTATGAGTTTTAGAATAGAATTTGAATCTGAAAAAATTTCAAATAGAAAATATTCTCTGTTTAATATAATACTTAAATCTAATGGGGAAAAAATCAATATTATGAAAGAAGATTTGACTAATGAAGGAATAGAAAAAGGACTTCAAAGTATTATTCCTGATTTTAATGATTACTATTCAGATTTTTTTACTGAAATAATTATAAATATTTTAAAAACATATCCCATTGATTATATAATACTTGGTGAGGGTGAAAAGGCGATGCTTGACCTTTGTGATAAAACTTGCATGGGCCAGGATATAAATCTATTAAACACTGTTTATAAAAAGGAAGAAGGCCTTTTCTATTATAAAGGCCCTGATAGACTTCTTGAAATGGAAAGCCTACCTTATCCCGATTTTTCTGATTTTAATTTCGATCTATATAGAAAGATTCCAATTACTTTTTCCAGAGGTTGTAGAAACCATTGCAAATTTTGCAGAGAAACTGCTTTTTGGAAGTATTTTCGATGTAGGAGTGCTGCAAATGTTTTTCAAGAAATCATTTTAAGAATCAAAGAGCATTTTGGTAATAAGAACTTTGAAGAAAAAATAGTCTTTTTTTGCTCGGAGTCAAGTATAAATACTGACTATGAGATGTTGAAAGAGCTCAGTTCGCTTATTATTGTATCAAAAATAAAGATATATGATAAATGGATTAATATTAGAGATATAGTATTAATAGAGGGGATGGCAAGAGTAATACCGAAGATCTCGCTTGAAGACTATATGCTTTTTAAAAAAGCTGGACTTAATATTATTAGCTTTGGGATAGAAAGTGGATCGGATAAAGTCCTTAAAGCTATGGGAAAGGGAGTATCCTCTTTTTTGGCAATGAAGGCGATCAAAAATGCTCATAAAGCCAGAATATTTGTAATGATTAATCTTATGGTAGGTTATCCTGATGAGAATTTTATGGACTTTTTAAAAACAATATGGTTTGTGATAAAAGTTAGAAAATATGTATCGATGATAGGCACTGGATTTCCATGCATAATTGCAGATCAAAGTGACCTTTATAAAAGGCCTTTAGAACACAAGATAATATTTAAAAAGGGATATTTATTAAATTGGAAAAAAATAGGAGGTTTTAATAATCTTAAAATAAGGATGTTTAGATTGTATATACTGAAATTTGTAGTTAAAATGCTCAATATTAGGGTGTTTGATATTCTAAGTAATGTTGAAAATCATGAGGATGATAAAAATAAATGAGTATGACCGCAATTATATTCTCAGATCCCGCAAAGAGGAAATACTGGGCAGAAGAAGTTTTAAGTGAAGGTGAGCAGTTAACAATATTTATAAAATATAATCTACATAGTTCACTTGATTTTAAGCCATATCTTAGCTCTTTACTTTTTCCATTCGAGGCTTTTAAAGAAAATGCATTCTGTGAAGTCTTCAAGTCATATGATACAGATTTTACAGAAAATACTTTAGCTTCACATATAAAGAAGGGAATAAGTTTTGATTTATCTTTCAAGAATATAGATGATTATATAATACTAAGATTTCCTGTGCCATTGACTGATTTTTCAGATGTAAAAGGGATACTCTTTGAGATAAATGTATTTGATTTTGAAATTGACTTTTTTACTTTCTCTTTGGAACTCAATGATGGGAGTAAATTCTTTACTGTTCAGGATATAAAGGCCTCTCAAAAATTATGTGTATTAGATGGTAAAGGACAACTTTTTGTTTCTATTGATTGCTTTAAAGGAATTTCTAAAGAGCAGTTAAAATGTGTAGAGGCAGTTCACTTTGAGATTAGTCCTGTAAATTTTTATACTAATAAAAGGAAATATGACATTTCAGGGGTTTCCCTTGTTAAAAAGGATAATATAATAAGTTCTGAAAGTGATATTATAGAATTTGATACATTAAGTTCTGAAAAAAATCCACTTGTACTTTATTATAATAATGATAATGTTTTATATTCTCTTTTGAAATATTATGAACAAATTCTTGCAGAAAAAAATTTTATTTTAGAAGATTATTATACTTTTACACCTGATAGACTTGAACAATTCTGCAATTTGATAAAATCACCTGAAGCAGATGCAAGATTGGAAATAATTCCTCAACATTCAAAGACAGAAATAAAATTGAATCTTTTATGCAAAAGCTTTGATGATTATTGTATTCTTAGATTTATCTCTTTAGAAGAAAATTGGAGCATGTATTCAGGGCTATTGCTTAATATAAAAATATCAAATATTGAAGTGGATAATCTTCTTTTCTCTATAGAATCTTTATCTGGAAAAAAGGTCTTTGCAAAAAAAGATATTATTCTCTTTCAGAGGATATATACTGCAGGTGAATATAAACTTGTATATATACCTTTTAGTAAGTTTAAAAATATATCAGTTGAATTTCTTGAAAAGGTCGAAGCTTTCAACATAGAGATATGCCCTGCTGTAAGTCCTGAAGCAGAAAGAAAATACTCTCTTAACGATATTCGTCTTATTGAAAATGAAAAAAAGTTGATAGAAGAAAATCCAGATATTATTACATTTTCTGATGAGTTTATAAAAAAGAAGGTCTTTCAGATCGACCATAGGAATATTCAATATTTAAAAACATATTTTTCTCAAGAAGATAAAAATCCACTTAATATAGATGTAAAATTTTCAAAAAAGAAAAATTTATATTTTTCAGTAACTTTTGATTCAATGCTTTCAAGGGTCGAAAAAGATCATGCATTGATATTAGCACTTAATACAAAGGAGTATACAGATGATAAGATATATATGATTTTGAACGGGTCAACGAAAAAGAAAAAAAATGTAAGATATAAAGCATATTCTGAGGGTATTAGTGAATCCTTAAAATCAGAAAAAATAAGATTCCTAGAATTTCCTTTATATGAGTTCTATGATGAAGAAGGTGAAGATATTAATTTTGAAGATTTTATTATTAATAATATTGAAATAGAGTTGATAGGTGTCAGTAAATTTAATAAGATGAGAAAATACAGGATTTATGGTATCTATTATTCTAAAGAGAGAGAAGAATATTCAGATTTGAGAAGTTTTAGTCTGAAGTTTATTAAAAGAAAATACCCTAATATTGATTTTTTTATTAGTAATTCATATGATTTTTTTAAAGATTCCAAAAATAATAATAAGGTTTCACTCAGAAAATATGGAAAATCAATAATACCATTATCAGATTCTAATATGATGAATAAAATGAAAAAAGTACATTTTGAAAAACTTCTTTATAATAATATTAATATATTTACTAAACAATCAGACTTTTGTTTCAGTTTTATTAAAAAGCTCTATGATAAGATTGCAGCGAAAATGAGATTTATATTAATATATAAATGGGATAAAAAGACTGAAACAATTTCTTCAATGCCTCTTGAAAATTCGGAACTTCCTGGAAGTATATTTATTGAAGAAAGGCTTAATAGGCTTGAACTTGTTTTTGATGAGGATATTAATGAAAATAACAAATTGAAGGCTTTTTCAAACTTTTTTTCAAAAAAGAGTATTAATTATTTTATAAGTGAATTAACTGAAAACTTGATGAAGATAAAGAATTGTGAAAGACCAAATATTAATATACATGTCATGGACAATGATTCCTTAAAGAAGATTCTTGAAGTATTGCTAACATTAAGATTAAATATTCAAGATAGGCATTTTTTTATAAATGATATTGCTGATATTGAATTTACTATAAAGAATAATTTTAAACTAAATGATAAAGATCTTAAGTTTTGTAAACTAGCTGGTGTTAAATGTATTTATTTCCGCAATGATATTACTATATCTAATTATAATAAATATGGTATAAATTTAGTTAATGAAAGAAATCCTTACTAATTTAATACTTGTATTATTTTCTATAATTTTTAGTATATTGTCTATTGAAGCTGTTTTAGGGCTTTTATCACCTGATAGAGAAGAATTCCATTTATCTATTAAAGATTGTGAGGAAAATAAGATATATAATATTTTTAAGGGAACAAGTGCAATAAGATATGATTTAAAGCCGGGATGCTCCTTATGGTGGTGTGAGATCAATCGATTTGGTTTCAGAAGTGAAGAACCTGATTCTGAAAAAAAACAGATTATATTCCTCGGTGATTCAGTAGTTTTTGGTAATGGATTAGAAGAGGGAAATACTCTCCCTCAAAATCTTGAAAAATCGCTTCAAGATTCTGATTTACAGGTCTTGAATCTTGGTGTCCCTGGGTATAATACACAGCAGTATTATTTGTTTTTAAAGGAAAAACTATCTTTTCTTAATCCCTCTATTTTAATAGTAGGTTGTACATTAAATGATGATAGCCCTTCTCTTATAATAAAATTAGATAATAATGATAGAAAATTGTATGTCATTAGTTATCCAGATATTTATAGATATTTTAAGATAAACCCAGAAATCGATCTTTGGCTTTTAAAATATTCAAAAATTTATAGAAAATTAAATCTTTTTTTTGCTAAATATATGAATAGAAATAAACAAAAAAAATATCTTTATAATATTTATAAAAATTCACAAGTCGAGGCTTTTTCCCTCTTGAAAAAAGAGGCTGAATCATTGAATATTCCCATATTTGCTGTGATATTTCCTATGTTTGATAGAAACTGGAACAAATATGCATATGATGCTCAGCATGAGAGACTGCATGATATTTTAAAATATATCGGAATTGAGTATTATGATATGAAGAATGATCTTGAAAAATATGATGTATCTAAAATAAGATTTGATGATATACATTTTTCAAAATATGGCACAAAGATCGCAGGTGCATTAATAGCTAAGCAGCTTAAGGAAAGAGGAATAATCAAATAAATAGTATTTTTATAGGGCAGCCTGTGAAATCATATAGTTCTCTTATAACCCTTTCGAAAAATCTTCTTATATTATCCGGAATATCCTTATAATTATGTATATTTGTCTTTATTTTGAAAGTGGGGCAATCACCATGAACTTGTTTTACAGATTTTATTATTAGTTGTTTATTTCCTATTGTGAAGTTCTGTACAAAAACTGCTCTTTCAAGCTCTTTTTTAAGCTCATATGGATCGAGAAATCTATTTTTAGCTTCATAGACTTTTATCACATTTTCAAGTATTTTTGTAACTCTAGTGCCTTCTAAAGCCGATATTGTAATGAATTTAACAAATTTATAAAATTTAAGTTTTCTGTCAAAATCCCGTTTGATTTCATCAAGCCTTTTTTTGGGATTATCTATCAAGTCCCATTTATTTATTGCAATAATAAGACATTTATTATTATCTTTCAAATAGCCAGCAAGGGCCTGTTCATGATGACTAATAGGTGTAGTTGCATCAATTAGCATAACTGAGACATCTGCACGATCAATAGCCTTTTTGGCTCTATTTACACTATAAAATTCTACTGAATCTGAGATCTTGGTTTTTTTTCTAATTCCTGCAGTATCTATAAGCAATATATCTCTTTTTTGAAAGCGAAAATGAGTATCAATACTATCTCTTGTAGTGCCGGGCATATCATGTACTATTGATCTCTCTTTACCGAGAATTGCATTTGTTAGTGATGATTTCCCTACATTAGGGACACCACAAAGAGCTATTTTAATAATGTTTTTTTGTCGAGGTGATTTCATAGGAGTAAGTGATAATTTATTTATTATAAGATCAAGAATAGAATCCATACCTCTTTTGTGTATAGCTGAGCAGAATACGAAGTCTTTTATTCCAAGCTGATAGAAGTCATGTGAGACTTGTTTCTGATTTGGTGCATCTATTTTATTTACTGCGAGTATTGCGGGCTTATTATTTTTTTGTATAAGTCTTGCTACCTGAAGATCATCCATACTGATACCAATTTGACCATCTACTACAAGAACTACTAGATCAGATTCTTCAAGTACTCTTGTACTGACATTACTGGCTTTGTTTTGTATTTCTGTTTTAGGGGAAAAATCCCAGCCACCAGTATCCTGAAGAATAAATCTTATATTTTCCCATTCGGCTTCTGCCTCAATGAAATCCCTAGTAATATGTGGAGAATCCTCGACTATTCCAATTCTTTTATTTAGTATAGCATTAAAAAGCGTAGATTTTCCTACATTAGTTCTACCAATAAGTGCTACTTTTTTGAGCATTGAGTTTCTCCCTATATGTTGATTAATTATTCTCTACAGAGTGATAGTGCAAATGCTTTTCCAGAATCATCACAAAATTCTAAATTATTCAAACTAGATTTTATATTTTCATGAGTAATATTGTCAAGAGTAAGGGCATCATCATTAAATATAACTTTAGAAATAAAAACTTTTTCAAAATTAATGAGTATATTTCTGTACTCTTTGATGTATTTAAGAATATCTTTCCCAGTAAGAAGGCCACAAACATTTATTTTCTTACCCCAAAATAGAGTAGGAACCGGATATGGAGTCATCTCTAGGCCATGTTTTTTAAGTGATAAAGAAATGTTTTTGAACATAATATATGATGAATTTGAGCAGAGTACAGCTATTTTGGAATATTTCAATTTTCTATAATGAATATTATGAAAAAACTCATAGGAAAAAAGACGTATTTTCCCTATTCCATTTTCTATTTGTGGAAAGTCATGATAATATTTTTTTTTAGGGATTTTTCTATGTGCTTTTAAGAAAAATTCATCAGAAAGATAAATTCTCTTTTGTTTATTTTCTTTTTTAAAGCGCTCTACAATATTAATAGTTTTATTTGCAAGACTGCAATTAAATGATTTTATTTTCGGATATTTTCGAAATTTTGTTATTCCGACAGGAACTATACCT
>Ga0114934_10002801_pt1 | contig 11047 bp, 5 predicted proteins | sample 4SBtaG_2_FD_99695 | JGI IMG/M metagenome (GOLD analysis project Ga0114934, IMG submission 99695) | Deep subsurface microbial communities from Kolumbo volcano to uncover new lineages of life (NeLLi) - 4SBTROV10_white metaG | ecosystem: Environmental > Aquatic > Marine > Volcanic ...
AAGACTTTTCACCTGAGCGGTTTTTTCATCCAATAGTTCCTGCGATTGGGCTTCGGCCAGAAACCTGAGGTAGGGTTCGGTATTGGAGGGTCTGATGTTGAACCACCATTCCGGAAATTCAAGACGGTAGCCGTCAAAATCGAAATAGGCCGTGGGTTGCTCCGTCTTCTTAAAAAAGTTAACCACTGCCTCCATGGCTTCCTGTTTTTTGCTGATGACAAAATTAATTTCCCCCGTATTGGCGTAAGCCGAAATGTTGTGAATGGCTTGTGAAACCGTTTGGCCTTTTTCTTTGAGGCTTTTGACGATATCGAGCATGATCAGGGCGGCCAGCAAACCACTATCGGAATAGTAAAAATCGCGAAAGTAATAGTGTCCTGCCAGTTCGCCGCCATAAATGCCATCCAATTCGCGAAGTTTTGAGGCTCCGTAAGCCCGACCTACCCTCCAAATGGCTGCTTCGGCATTGAATTTTTTAAGGTATTCGCCCACAGCTTTTGAGGTACGGATGTCGTGCACCACAGTCTCTTTTTTGTGTTCTCCCCGGAGAAAATAATGGGCAAACAAGGCAATAATAAGGTCGGGAGAAATGAATTGTCCTTTTTCATCGATAAACATCACACGGTCGGCATCTCCATCAAAGATAATTCCCAAATCGGAATGGTTTGCCATCACCGATTGCTTAATTTGTTTCTGGTTTTCAGGTTCCAGTGGATTGGGCTGATGACCGGGAAAGTTGCCGTCGGCCTTTTCGTTCAGTGCAGCATAGTCATTCCCAAACAGGTCATTGGCAAAAAGGGCTGCCATGCCATTTGAAAAATCGATGGATAATTTTAATCCGGAATAATCCTCTTTGTATCGATTCAGGAAAGTCAGATAGTCGGGTTTCATATCCAGGGTCCGGATGTTTCCTTTTGCGGAAGAGGGAGTGGGTTTATCCGATTCAACAAGTTTTTCCAGTTGGTTTAGTCCGGTATCGTAACCCACCGGTAAGACATCTTTGGCTGAAATTTTTAAACCGTTGTGGTTCTTCGGATTATGCGAGGCGGTAATCATGACCGAAGCGTCAAACTGATAATGGCCGGTTCCCCAATAAACCATCGGTGTGGTGGTAAGACCGGCATCGCATACATCCACGCCTGCATCGGTAATCCCGTGAGCCAGTGCATCGAACATGGCGTCGGACGAAAGGCGCACATCACGTCCAACCAAAATCTCTTTGGCCGGAATCACTTGAGGTAAAAAATAACCGATACGGTAGACCAGTTCGGGGGTGAGGTCGGTTCCATAGACGCCTCTAATATCGTAGGCTTTAAATGCTTTCATAGGTAATTTACTTTAGGTGAAAATTTTTTTCTACCCAATCCGGGGCGAAAAAGAATCCACAAAATTAAAAAGATTCGGGTTGTGTCAAAGCCAAAAACTAAAATAGGGTTGATGTCTTCTGAATTAAAACCACGGCATGGGCGGCAATTCCTTCTTCTTTTCCTACAAAGCCAAGGCCTTCGGTGGAGGTGGCTTTTACCGATACCCGGTTCAGGTCAATTTGCAGATCGTGGGAGAGGTATTTGCGCATGGCAGCTATAAAAGATTGTACTTTAGGCTTTTGAATAACAAGGGTGGTGTCGATATTGGCAATGTGGTATCCCGCTTGCAGGACTCTTTTTCGGGTTTCTCGTAGCAAATAGCGGCTGTTGATATTTTTGAAGGCCGGGTCATCATCGGGAAAATGGGTGCCGATATCGCCCAGCGCTGCTGCACCCAACAAGGCATCGCATAGTGCATGAATCAGTACATCGGCATCGGAATGTCCCATCAGCCCCTTTGGGTAGTCAAGGTGAACACCACCCAGGATGAGTGGGCGTCCCTCCACAAAAGGGTGCACATCGTAACCATGTCCTATTCGAAAAGCAGCCATCGGGTAAGCTTATCGTTTGTAGCTGCCTGTTTGTGAGTTGCCCAGATTAAACAGCAGGGAAAATCTCAAAGTCTTTTCCAGTGGATTTTGCTGTGAAACAGTTGGGATGAGATAGGAAAAGTCTAAACCAAAAACATGGTAGCGAAGACCAACTCCAAGTGTAAAATATTGCCGGTCACCCTTGTATTTGTTTTCGTAAAAATAGCCTGCCCGAAGGGCGAAAATATCGTTATACCAATATTCAACACCGGTCGATAAATAAAATTCCTGCAGCTCTTCTGAAAATCCGTTGGGGGCATCATAAAACGACTGAATCATCCCTTTGATGGGAGCGACATTGGGGTTCTTCCCACTGGCAATGATGTATGAACCATCGGCATTGACCAACGGGTTGCCCATGGTGTCGGTGGCATAAACAGGTGGAGTAGGAACCAATAATTTATTGATATCGAAGCTGAACGAGAGTTTGTTGTAGTTGTCCAGATTAAGGGTTAACCGTGGGCCGAATCGCAGATTGGTGGGGATAAAATCTTTTTCGATATTGGATTTGTTGTACGAAATTTTACTACCGATGTTGGAGATGTCGAGGCCCCATGCAAACTGCGCATCCATATTGCTGAACCAGTCCACATCTTTTTGCCAGTAGAGGGCCAAATCCACGGCCACCGAAATACCGGCTGTCGATTCAACTCCCTGGGTGGTAAAACCGGCGGTGAGGTTTGAATAAATAAAACGACCGGCTACCGAAAGCGAAAGATTTTCGGAAAGTTTCCGGGCGTATGCGGCATCAAAGGCAAATTCGTTGGGTTTGTAAGTGCCCTCAGGGTAACCTTGATCGTCGGTAAATTGAATTTCGCCCAACGAAAAATATTGCAAAGTGGCGGCAAAGGCCGATTGATTATCAATGCGATGAAAATAGCTCACATAAGCCAAATTGATGTCGTTCACCAAATTTCTTAACCAGGGGGTATAGGAAATGGAAAAACCATTGGATTGATCCATAAAGGCATATTTTGCAGGATTCCAATGCATGGCGTTCAGGTCGGGTGAAGTGGCTACCCCTCCGTCACCAAGCCCTCCGGCACGCCCGTCAGGGCCAATCATCAGGAAAGGGACTGCAGTAGTAATTACCCGGCTACCATCATTCTGCCCACTGAGGTTGTTGTAGGATTGTGCTGAGGCACCCAGGCCTAAAAAAAGAAATCCGGCAATAAAAAGAAGTCTTGTTTTCATAAAAAATTATCATTGAAGTGTGCAAATCTAACGAATAATATCTTGAAATAGTATGCTTTTTTCTGAATTATGCTTTCTCATCAGTCTGACGGGTTGTTTTGTGTTAGTGTATTACCATCAGTTTTCCACTTAAACTTTTGGTATCTCCCTGATCGTTGGTAATCAGTAATTGATAGATATACAACCCGTTTTGAAGAACATGACCGCGTTGATCGGTGCCATCCCAATGGATTCGTGAATTGTGAAATCCATCGGGTGTAAAAGTACGGTTCAGACGCATAACCTCTTGTCCGTTGAGGGCAAAGATGCGGATCATGACGGTGAGAGGATTGCCTGCCTGGTTGTGCTCGAATACGAAATCTGTTGACTGCCGTACCGGATTGGGAAATACACCGGCTTTGGCTGCAAAAAGCTGCGAGGCAGGCTGAACCACAAAATTCAGAGAGGCGGAAGACGAATTGTTGTACACATCCCACGCCTTTAAATCAATGGTGTGCAGCCCTTTGTTGAGACCTGTGAGAGGAAAGCGGATGCTTCCCTTTGTAAAATCACCCTCATCGGCTTCATAATACGCATTGAGTGCGAAACTTTGTTGTGGATCGTGATCCAACATGGCTACAATATCGTGCCCAATACCATTACCGGTGGTGTTGATGCCGCTTGGATCGCTGATTAGGGCATAGAGAACCGGGTTGCTGTGGGTGGTCTCTCCCGGTTGAAACAGGCTGTCGTTCATGAACAGTCTTATTTCGGGGCCCCGGGTATCCTCTTCGGCATTTTGATTGTATCCTCCCACAATGATGTTTTGGGTGTAGCCGTGTCCGTCGGTTTGGTCGTTGTTAAAATAATAGGTAATTCTTCCCTGTCCATATTGATAGGCAATATCTTTGGGTACGACAAATGAGAAGTTAAAATGTCCGTTTTTAATGGTGGCTTTGCCTTTAAAGATTATTTTGTTCCATAAATCGAAGGTGGTGACCCGACTTCCGGGATCGGTTCCCAACGTGGAAACCGCCGAAGCTTTATCATAAATGGTAGGATATATGCTTCCGCTATAATGATTTAGCACGTTGTTGGCATCATCGGTTACTTCTCCCTGAATATTCACCTTTGAAAGTGCACGCAAGGTGTCGGGAATATTTTTAATGTTGACGTCGGCGTTAATTTTGGTAGTGATGGCTTTGTAATCGGGATAGGCCATTTTGGAAGCCGGGTCACCGATGAGGACGAATTTTTTATCGTTGTCGCCTCCCAAAACTTTTGACCGGCGAATGATATCGCCAAAACAGGGATATTGCCCACCCTCTTTTTCAAACAAGTTGTTTTTGTAAATGGCCATATTGAGGGCCAGGTTCGAGCTAGCGTAGGTGGCACGGGTGGTCGTAAACAAGGCAATGGCACCTCCATTGGCATTCAGAAAGCTTAACTCACCAGCAGAAGTGCGTTCGGGATCGTCATAACGGGTGAATTCGCAGGTAGCGGTAATAAAAACGGTAAGATGGTCTTTGTTTTGCCAAGTGTTGATATCGGCAATCTGTAAAAAGCGTTCATGACCGAGTCCGATTTCTCCGCCATGGCCCGAATAATTAAAAATCAATGTTCCCTTATTAATGCTTTCGTCGATGGCATTGTTCATGGCCGGTGCCCGTTGACCGCTGGGTGTCGAAATCTGGGGAAAGGCATCGAGGTATAATTTATTTATGTCATAGACGGGATAATGGCCCGAAACATATGAAGCCAGTATCTCTGCATCATTCAGATGATGGTTGTTGTCCTCGTCGTCAGCCACAAAGGTGATGAGGTTACGCCAAGGGCCCATGGTGGCTGTGGAAGGGGTGCTGTAATGAATGCATTTTTCAACCGCCCGGGTGGCTTCTTCTTGTGTGTTTACCGGAAAGCGTCCGATGCCAATATCGACTTTGTCGCTTGATGAATTTCCCTCTCCGTCATCCAGATATCCATAGTAATCGTCTGTTGCAATAGAGCTTATGGTGTTTAAAGACTGGATGGATTCCCAGCATGGAACCAGGTTGGTGTTGTCGGGCAACCGGTCTTTGTAGTCGTAAGAGGCGTCACCAAACAGGAGCAGGTATTTGATCTCTTTACCTGCATCACTGTGGTCGTAAAGATGTTTTACAAAATCGCGAATGGCGGTAATATCGTGTGTCCCCGATGAAAATTCGTTATAAATTTTTTCAGGGGTGGTGATGAACACGCTCATGTTGTCATGGTTGCGATGGTAGTTGGCCAGGGTTTGTGCCTGTGCCATAAAATCGGGGTGAGTAATGATAAGATAATCGATGTTTTTAACTTGATGCAGGTCTTGATTTTCTACTTTTTCAACAAACTGCGGAATCAAATCATCGGTATTATCAAACAGAACAAAGGTATTAACTGTCGAAACAGGGTGTTCAAATATGTAATTTTTACCTTCCTGATTCAGTGATAATTGGGTGGCTTGTGTCGGGTGGGTAACATCCCATACACGGAAATTTCCTGACGAACCTACAACATAACGTGCCAGGGTGCCCGATGAAAATTGCCGGCGTACCATCATTTGATTTCCATCAAATTGCAGTTTGCGTGAAGTATTGAGCTCAATAAAATCGAGATACCCCACCGCATTGCTGCTGGTCCGGTTATACTCCATTTTAAGGGTGAGTTTGTCCGATGTGGACTGAAATTCAAATTGGGTCGATCCTGCTTTGCCCACATCATATCCACTGTTCCCGGTCAGGGGCATGGCCACCGATTTCTGGAGACTGCCGTTTATGTAAAATTGAAAGCTGTTGGATGTGAACGATTTGGATGCCATCACCACCTTTGCCCATGCAGGATGACTGGTATCGAGATGTGGGAAATCAAAATCGAAACTTTGTGAAGTGGCAAAGTCGAAAATTTCACCGTACCAGGTTCGTCCGGTCCCTCCCAAATTGCGTTCGTTTACTTCATGCAAGGCAACATCCGTAAAGTCGGTCACCTCAACGTCAACAGTGCCCGTTGGTGGGGATTGACTTTCAACACGCAGGCCGGGCCGGTCGAGCAGCGTTAAAAAATAATAGGCATGGTCGTCATAATAATTGTTTTGGTGATTAAAATGGCCCGAACCGTCCGGACGCCAGACAATGGGCCCCTGGCCGTAAAACAAAATATAATCGCCGGCATCAAAACGTCCATCGTTACCATCCACCACTTCGATGGCATTTTCCGTTAATCCATCCGGTCGGGGAAGGTTGTTTTGTTCAGGTAAAATGCCTCCTCCATTCCCGAACAAAGCAAAATTTGCAGGGTCTCCTCCCACAGGGAATCCCATGCTGCTTAGCTGTTCATAGGTTAATTTGTAAATGCCGCTTTTGTCGATACTGATTTTAAACCAGTCACCCGAAGCCAATACCGAATGTTCGCGCAATTGTTGTTGTTTGTATGCGTTGACCTGCTTACGCTCGGTCACTTCAACATTCAGGGTAAATGAAACTAACTTTTCATAAACCTGCTTTTGCTTGTTCCAGCGAATCGGTACCAAATCGATTGATGCATAGGCTTGTTTGCGTGCAATGGAAAGGGTGGAAGTTATCTTGAAAAGGGTATCCTGCTTACTTGCCTTTTGGGCCAGGGCGCTTTCTTCCCGGGTCAGCACAATGCTTTTTTGTTCTATGATTTTAACGGATAGCTCAGCTTGGGAGGTGTGTATGGGATAAAGTCCATAATAATGAGGAAGGCCCGAAAAAGAAGGGTAGTGGGCCTCTTCAAAGCTCAACCTTTTGATGAGAATACCCTGATCGGTGCGAAACGATTGAATATTATTCCAATGGATTTTACCGGTAAAGGTATACGACATGCCCATACCCATTGCCGGAAGCAGAAATAAAATCACAACAGAAAGAAGTTTCCCCGTTTTCATGGTTAAAAATTTCAGACAAATATAAACTTAAATTGCTGCATACATTTACAAACGCCATTTGTCACCTTTTATTTTTAATTTCGAAAGAAGCTTTTCTTTAATTAAAGGAAAATGTTTACACGAAAATTCTATATTTGCAGCAAAAGCAAAAGACTGATTCCCGAGTCGCATGAGAAAAGGCTGTCTTGTTTGGTGGGAGGATGCCCGATCGAATCAAAATGCTGAAAAAAATTACCATGCAATCAGGCAATAAAAAGTACTGGTTCATAGTTATTAAACAAGAAAAAATAAAATGGCAGAAAATATGCTAAAGTTCAATAAGTTGATTTTGATGCTCTTTTTGGTGGGTAGCATGGGGTTTTTAACCACTTCGTGCAGCAAAATGGGTAAAGGAGTTTCGCGGACAACAGGCTGGGCGTACAACGATCCTAAAAATGGAGGATTTGAAGTGGCTCCGGCAAAGGAACAAATTACCGGCCCCGGTTTGGTGTTTATTGAAGGAGGAACTTTTACTATGGGATCTACCCAGGAAACTCCTTTTTACGAATGGGACAACCAACCCCGCCGCATTACCCTCAATAGTTTCTATATGGATGAAACCGAGGTGAGTAATTTGGATTATTTGGAATATATCTTTTGGCTCAAGCGCGTTTATGGTGAGGATTATCCCGCCGTGGTGCAAAAGGCTTTGCCCGATACCAATGTGTGGCGCGATAAATTGGCCTATAACGAACCCATGGTGGAAACCTATTTTCGCCATCCGGCCTACCATAATTATCCTGTTGTAGGGGTGAGTTGGTTGCAAGCCAACGACTATGCCTCGTGGCGTACCGACCGCGTAAACGAGCAGCTATTGATTAATGCAGGATACCTCGAGTACGATCCCGACCAAAAAGATGACAATAATTTTAATACGGAAGCCTATTTGGCAGGCCAGTACGAAGGGTTGGTCAAGGAAGGAAAAAAGGACCTGAATCCGAATGGTAAGGGAGTGCGAAAAGTGCGTTTTGAAGATGGTATTTTATTGCCGCACTACCGTTTACCCACCGAAGCCGAATGGGAATATGCCGCCCTTGGATTGATTGGCAACACCATCAATAACCGGGTGGCCGAACGTAAAGTTTATCCCTGGAACGGCCAGGGCTTGCGTTCGGACGACAAACGATATTATGGCAGTTTTGTAGCCAATTTTAAAATTAACAGCGGTGATTACATGGGTGTTGCCGGTAATTTAAACGATGGGGCCAGCATCCCTGCTCCGGTTCGTTCTTATTGGCCCAACGATTTTGGTCTTTATAATATGGCCGGTAATGTGAGTGAGTGGGTACTGGATGTTTATCGACCGCTTTCGCATCAGGAAGTAACTGATTTTGATCCTTTCCGCGGTAATGTTTTTAAAAATATTAAACGTGACGCAGAAGGTCGCATCGCTCAAAAAGATAGTCTGGGACGAATTCAATATGTGCCCATTGATGATGCCAATGCCGCTCGCAGAAAAAATTATCGTGCAGCCAACAACATTAATTATAAGGATGGAGATTTTCAGTCGCTGATTGCACCCGATTGGAACAATGCCTCCAAAAAAGATTTGCAAAAATCCACCAACAAAATGTATGAATATGGTGTAACCACCTTAATTAATGATAAATCGAGGGTGATTAAAGGTGGGTCGTGGAAGGATGGTCCCTATTATTTGAGCCCCGGCGTACGCCGTTATATGGACGAAGACCAGGCTTCTGCAACAGTCGGATTCCGATGTGCCATGAGCCGGGTGGGAAGTCCGGTGTCGAGCAAGAAAAGACGGTAGATAAGATATTTTTATAATTTTAAGGGCTGTTTCAAAAAAATGGAACATGCCCTTTTTTTTTAGAATGATGAACACAACCAAGCAACTTTATGCCTTGTTTCAGCAACAGGGTAAAATCAGTACCGATACCCGTAAAAAGCTGGACAATACTATTTTCTTTGCTTTGTCGGGAGAGCATTTTAATGGTAACCAGTTTGCCGGACAAGCCCTTGAAAAAGGAGCTTCGGTGGTGGTAGTTGACGACCCCTCGGTGGTGGTGAAAGGTGACGCTCGATACTTTCTGGTGAAGGATGTGCTTAAAGCCTTGCAAGATCTGGCCCGTTATCATCGCCGGCACTTTTCGTGCCCTGTCATCGGAATTACCGGTACCAATGGCAAAACCACTACCAAAGAGGCTGTCAAACGTGTGCTGTCTTCCGAAAAACAGGTGATCGCCACCGAAGGAAACCTGAATAACCATATCGGAGTGCCCCTTACCTTGCTTCGCTTGAATGCAACCACCGACTTTGCCGTGGTCGAAATGGGTGCCAACCATCCGGGAGAAATTGAATTTCTGTGTCATATTGCCGAACCTACCCATGGACTGATTACCAACATGGGAAAGGCTCATCTCGAAGGATTCGGAAGTTTGGAAGGGGTAATTAAAACAAAAAAAGAACTGTATGACTACCTCGCTCAAAAAGGTGGCGTTGCTTTTGTAAATGCCGATGATAAACGGCTGATGGAATATTCATCGGGCCTTTTAAGGGTCACTTACGGAGCAGCAAAAGCTGATTTCAGGGGCCGGTTGTTGGAAAATACCCATCATCTTTCCCTTGTCTGGTACGATCAAGAACAACCACACACCCTGAATACCCGGCTTTATGGTAGTTATAACTTTTATAATCTTCTGGCCGGTATTGCTTTGGGACGTCATTTTGGTGTTCGTCCCGATCACATCCGCCGGGCACTCGAGACGTGGCAACCCGACAATAATCGTTCACAACAGTTGGTTACGCCATCCAACCATGTTATTCTTGATGCTTATAATGCCAATCCCGAAAGCATGAAAATGGCCATCACCGATTTTGCGCATCATCAGTTTGAACATCCCATATTAATTTTGGGTGATATGTTTGAATTGGGTGCTGAGGCGTTGAAAGAGCATCAGGCTGTGGTGGAACTTATTGAAAAATATGCTTTTCAATCCGTAATATTGGTGGGAGAGACGTTTGCTCTTTTTAAGGATCGTCCCAATGTGACGGTTTTTAACAATACGAATGAAGCCATTGAGTTTTTGAAGCGTCATCCTCTGCGTCATCGACATATTTTGGTGAAGGGTTCAAGAGGTATGAAACTGGAACAACTGGTTCCTTATCTTTAGTACACAATTAAAATGAATGAAAATGCAAGAGTACAATGCCCTGGGTTTAATGACCGGAAGTTCGCTGGATGGTATCGATTTGGCCTATTGCCGGTTTCGTGAAACCAATAAAGGATGGGAGTATACCATCGATGTGGCTGATACATTGGAATATCCTGAGAAATGGAAGAGTTTTTTGATTGAAAGTCAGCATGTTGGTACCCTTGAGTTTTTGGAAAGAGATGTGATATTTGGCAGGTATTTGGGACAACGGGTAAAAGCTTTTGTGCAGAAGCATCATCTCCATCCCGATTTGGTGGCGTCGCATGGCCATACGCTTTTTCATCAGCCGGAACGTGGATTTTCGGTACAATTGGGTTCGGGGCAAGCACTTGCCATTGAATCGGGCCTTCCCACCGTAAGCGATTTTCGTAAAAAAGACATCCTGCTCGGTGGACAAGGGGCTCCTTTGGTGCCCATTGGTGATGAATGGCTTTTCTCGGATTATGATTATTGTTTAAATATCGGTGGAATTGCCAATATCTCCTATCGTGAGCAAAACCTCAGGAAAGCCTTCGATGTGTGTCCTGCTAACCAATTGCTTAATCATTTGAGCCGGCTCGAAGGGATGCCCTACGACAAAGGTGGAAAACTGGCACGGAAAGGGAAAATGAGTGAACCGCTTTTGAACGCTTTGAATGCCGATCCGTTTTATAAACTGGGTATTCCCAAATCGCTGAGCAACGAATATGTTCGTGAAAAGTTTATTCCTTTGTTGGATGATTTTAATCTTCCCGTAGCCGATAAATTATTTACGACCGTAAAACATATTGCCAAACAAATTGC
>Ga0114934_10002802_pt1 | contig 11047 bp, 10 predicted proteins | sample 4SBtaG_2_FD_99695 | JGI IMG/M metagenome (GOLD analysis project Ga0114934, IMG submission 99695) | Deep subsurface microbial communities from Kolumbo volcano to uncover new lineages of life (NeLLi) - 4SBTROV10_white metaG | ecosystem: Environmental > Aquatic > Marine > Volcanic ...
AACTACTGAGCAAATGAACCGTTTCGTTATCATAGAAATGTACTAACTACCGGGCACATCTTCCCTCTCACAGTATTGACGTCTTTGTAAAACCCATTGCCATCCAGTCCTCTTATCCATGACCCAGATGTAAGGGGCGTCAGCAGGGGGAGCCGGAACCAAGATCCAACTGCTATCAGCCTTGACCCATACCTTCCCCGGAGGAGGAGGTGTGCCCGGCTGGGCATATAAAGACTGGCCAACTAAAAAGAAAAATGCTGCCATAAAGACAATTAGGAAAACGAATATTATTTTACCTTTTCCCATTTTCAACCTCCTTCCATGGTTAATTTATTAGTGAGATTTATACCATGCCCTTCACAGAATTGAAAGGTCATACCTGTTTTTTATGGCAGGGTAATTTATTTAAGGCCTATCCCATCCTTTCTTGACTAAACAATTTCCATTATGCTAAGTAATTATAATATAAATGAGTAAGTAACTCACAGGGGAAAGGAGGTGGAAATAAGGTCGTCCAATAAACAAGTTCAAATTCAACAAAAACACACCAAGGAGGATAGATATGAAACGTTTGGCCATCATCTTATTTTTGTTTTTGTTCGTCATCTTTGGCATAACAGCGATGGCGCCCACCGCCCATGCCAAAAAGATCGTAATAAAGTTTGGCCATGTGGCGCCGCCTTTCCATGGCCAGCACCAGGGATGCCTTGCCTTTGCCAAATATGTGGAGGAAAAAACCAAAGGCAAAATCGATATCAAGGTCTTCCCGATGGGACAATTAGGCGGGGAACGCTCCATGGCAGAACAGGTCCAGGCGGGAACCCTGCAAGTGGCTGCTATTACATCGGCTGTCATGTCCAACTTTGTCCCGCAGGCATCCTTGATTCCCCTTCCGTTCATATTCCCGGACAGAAAAACCGCCTATAAGGTCCTGGATGACAGGGAATTTCAGAAAAAGTTCTTTTCTTATTTTCCACCCAAGGGATTCATTGCCATTGGATGGACGGAGAATGAGTTCAGGGACCTGACCAATTCCAAACGCCCGATCCATAAACCCTCCGACCTTAAAGGGCTGAAGATCCGTGTAATGGAAAGCCCGGTCTATCTCGACACCTTCCGCCAATTGGGCGTTCAGCCTGTCCCCATGCCCTTCCCTGAGGTTTACAACGCCCTGCAGCAGGGCGTCATCGACGGGCAGGATAACCCCCTGCTGACATCGGTCCTGATGAAGTTCACAGAGGTCAACAAGTATGTGACCATCACCCATCACATCCTGACGGAGTGCGAGATTATCGTCAATCCCGATTTCTGGAATACTTTAAGCGCCGGTGAGAAAAAGATCTTCAGGGAGGCGGCGGATGTCTGTATAAAGACGAATCGGAAGGTTAATGCGGCCCTGTATAAGAACAAGATATGGAAGGTTGTCAAGGCAAAACACATCAAGGTAGTCAAGCTGACCCCCGCAGAACGCGCAGCCTTCAAAAAGGCCATGACGCCGGTTTACGCCAAGTATAAAAAGATTATAGGTGCGGATCTCTTCAACCTGTTTGAGAAAAAAATAAAATACTATTCAACTCATTGAAACCATCGAATGACGGCGGGGGCATCCTTTACCCCCGCCTAACCTTATTTGACATCAGCTAATTCATGAAAAGACTTTTTAAATGGGCGGAACACCTTGAAGAATGGGTCTTGGCCTATACCCTTCTTATGATTGCACTTCTGTCATTCGTCCAGGTTGTTCTACGTTATGGATTTCACTACAACTTTTCCTGGTTTCAGGAATTCGCCCGTTACATCTGTATCTTCATGACCTTCCTGGGGGCAAGTATCGCCGTCAAGACAGGGGCCCATTTCTCCATGGACGCCATCGTCCAAGCCGTTCCCAGCAGGATCGCACATCTCATGAAGGCGATCGTGAACCTTGCATGTGCCTTGTTTTTTATCATTGTAGTCTATTACGGGATCCGTCATTGCCTGAAACTTAATCATTATGGGGTTAAAACGGCGGCCATGAGGATCCCCATGTTCGTGCCTTACCTGTCTATTCCCGCTTTTTCCTTTACCATGGGCCTCCGCTTCTTCGGGAAAATGATCTTCCATGTCCGGGCCTTCATAAACAACCAACCTTTTCAGCCCTGACGGGAGCATGTAGTGATACCTACCATTATCATTTCCTTCATTATCATGCTCCTGTTGAGTTTTCCCATCTCGATTCTCCTGGGAATTGTCACAACTCTTGCCATCCATTTTTACACTGTTACACCTCTCACCATTATTCCTCAGCAACTCTTCAATGCCCTCGACAACTTCATTCTACTTGCCATTCCCTTTTTTATCCTGGCGGGCGAAATCATGACAGAGGGAGAAATAGCCCAGCGGCTTATCGATGTTATGAACGTGTTTGTAGGACGTTTCAGCGGGGGGCTGGCCCTTTCCACCGTCGTGGCCTGCATGTTCTTTGCCGCTCTGTCGGGCAGCAGCCCCGCCACGGTAGTCGCCATCGGAACCATCATGATTCCCGCACTGAAAAAGTACGGGTACGATGAGGAATTTGCCACGGGGCTTGTGACCTCGGCGGGGTCCCTGGGCATCGTGATTCCACCCAGTATCCCCATGATTCTCTACTGCCTTGTCATGAATGTCTCTGTGGCCAAGCTTTTCATGGCAGGCATTGGACCCGGCATACTTATCGGGGTAGTTTTTGCGGGCTATACCATTTACAAGGCCAGGAAAAACGGCTGGAGCAGCCACAGGAAATATTCCCTTTCAGAATCCCTTACAATCCTGAAAAGGGGTGCCTGGGGACTTATGCTTCCCATCATTGTTCTGGGAGGTATCTACACGGGTATTTTTACCCCGACCGAGGCAGCCGCCGTTTCAGTGGTCTATGCCCTGTTTGTGGAGCTCTTCATCTACAGGGAATTGACCTTCAAGAAACTCACAAAAGTCTTGAAAGACTCCGCGGTTCTCTCCGGTGCCCTCCTCTTCATCCTCTCATGCGCCATGACCTTCGTCTGGCTTTTGACCTCGGAGCAGATCCCACAGCATGTAGCCAACGCGGTCATTCACTATGTCCACAACTGGTGGACGTTCCTCATCGCCGTCGATATCCTTTTCCTCATTATGGGCACATTCATGGACGACGTCTCCGCCATGCTTATCCTCTCACCTATCTTCATCGAAACCCTGAACCGCTTTCATATCGACCTGATTCACTACGGAGTGGTCATGGTCTTGGTCATCGAATTCGGATTTCTTACCCCGCCCTTCGGGTTGAACCTCTTTGTTTCAATGGGAATTACGAAGTGGCCTCTGACAAAGGTCGCGCGGTCCGTGACTCCCTTTATATTGCTGTTACTTCTCTGCGTTGCACTGGTAACCTTTATCCCGCAAATCTCCACATTCCTGCCGAAGATTTTCTACCATTATTGAGAATTTCTCAAAAAAACTCCTCCTCTTAAAATTCATCCTTTTTATATCACATGGGAACTGTTCCCACGCTAACTGGGAGCCCTTGCTCCCAAACAAGATGTGCTCGCAAAAACTCAGAATTAGAAGGCAATGGAAAAAGCTTCAAATTCAAGGCGTGGAAATCCTTTAGGATTAGGCGTACTTACAGCACTCTGCGATGATTTACCCCGTTAAATCGGCTTCGCCGTCTCGCTTGCGAGAATTTAACAGGGCAGGGGATTAAGCACAACACAGAAGTTTTCACTTTTTGCGAAGCCGTCAAAAAAGATCGCCTACGCTTTCTCCAAAGGATGATCTTCAAGCAGAGGAACCAATACATTAAAGATTTCCATTTGCTTGTTTTCCATCCTCTCTGCCTCTTCCTTGCCGACATCTTCATGGTTATAGCCAGAAAGGTGCAAGATCCCATGAATCATGTAAAAAAGGACCATCTCCTCTGTCTTGTAACCCAATTCTAACGCTTCCGTTCGGGCTGCATCACCCGAGAGGACAACATCTCCGAGATAAGCCTCGTCTCCCAAAATGGCTTCGCCCTCTTTCATGGGAAAGGAAATAACGTTCGTCGGCTTGTCTCTACCCAGAAACTCACGATTAAGCTCACGGATCCCTGACGCATCTGTTATCACAATTGCAACGGAGGCATCACCAAGTTTTAAACTTTCAAGGATACGAGTACCAAACCAGACGATATTCTCAATGTCTATGTTGATGCCCTCTTGCCGGCTTTCTGCCCATACTTCGGCCATTTTTCAACCTTTCCCTTTTTCTGCTCCTTCCCATCTTTTGGGTAATCGATTCGATGATGAAAAATTCCCATCAAAACGATCCTGAATCTGTCCGCGATCTGGTGAAGGTTTTTCAGGGTCAGCTCGCACTCATCTAACTGGCCATCGAGAAAAATCCTGTTGATGGTTTCCTGAATAATTGTATTGATACGGGCTGGAGTCGGTGAATCAAGCGACCTTACTGTTGCCTCTATGGCATCTGCCAGCATAATTAAACCTGCCTCGCGCGTCTGTGGTTTCGGCCCGGGATAACGAAACACCTTTTCATCTATTTCTTCCGCATCTGCCCCAGCCCCTTTAGCCTCTAACGCCTTGTTGTAAAAAAATCGGATCAAGCTCGTCCCATGATGCTGTTGAATGATATCGATGATCTCGTCCCCCAGATGGTAGTTCCTTGCCAGTTCGACTCCCTCCTTGACGTGAGAGATCAATATCAAACTACTCATGCTCGGAGACAACTTGTCGTGTTTGTTAATCCCCCCTTGTTGATTTTCAATAAAGTAAAGAGGCTTCTTTATCTTTCCGATATCATGATAATAGGCACCAACCCTAACCAGGATAGGGTGGGCTCCGATATCCCTTGCCGCCGCTTCCGCCAGGCTTGCCACCATAATGCTATGATGATAAGTCCCGGGTGCCTTTAGAATCATCTCCTTGAGGAGGGGCTGGTCCAGATTGGCAAGCTCCAGCAATTTTACATCTGTGGTATACCCGAAAAGTGCCTCAAGGGGCGGCGTAAAACCAAGGACCAGAACCCCAGAGATAAATCCCCCTACAATCGAAAGCAAAATACCCCATCCGGTAGCATAAGATAGAAGCACCCCATGTATCATTCCGATGGAAGCAATGAGAACCCCCCCCAAAATCCCAGATGCGAGTCCGGCCCATAAGACACTTGAGCGTTTCTCACACCGTGAAACCAGTTCTGCGCCAAGGAGATTCATCAAAAAAGCAATGACCCCGAAAGAAGCTGAAAAATCGACAATTATGGAAAAATATACGCTCAAGACGATGGAAAATACGAGGGCAATCTCTGAATTCAGGGCAATCCTGACAAACATCCCCGCAGCGGCAACGGGAAATAGGAACAAGAGGGTTCGCGTAGTAGAAAGAAGGGGAAACAAGGCCTTTATAGCAAAGGAAAAATAATAATAAAACTTGAGGGCCAGGGGAAAAAGGATAAGGAGAATCACAAGGAAAACAAGATCATGGGTCTTGAATTTCACCTTCCGGATATTCTTTACAGAAAAGTCATAAGGTAAAAAGATAGTGAAAAAAGCCAGAATCAAAAAACCAACAAACGACACAACCCTCCAAACCACTGTAGCTCCTTGCTCCATGGCATGAAGCTTCTCTATTTGTTCAGCTGTTACCCGCTCGCCCTTATGTATAATTACATCGCCTTTACGAATCTCTCTCACGACAGGGCTGACACCTTCCATAGCTTTTTGCCTTAGCCGCTGTGTCGCCGCCTTGTTAAACACCACATTCGGCTTTATTATCTGCTGAGCCATAGACAGAATCAGGTATCTCTCGGGAGGAGGCAATCCCTTCAAAACCTCTCTTGAACGGCTCACGAACAGGCCCCTGATATCTTCCAGATCAAAGATTAAACCCGGATCGTGAATGATAGTCTCCTTTTGCGTCACCACGTTATACAGGATCAGGCCTTCAAGACCGGCAGATGGAAAGGCATCCCGCGAGGCTATCACCCAGTGATTTTTACAAAGCCTGATTAACTGGATGAGTTTCTTTTCCACAACGGGACTAAAACGGTATTTTTTCAGCAACTGATATTCGTTGTCCTTGATATGAATTCCAAGAATCTTCTCAAAGGCCTGCCGTCGTTTGGGTTCGTCCTTAAGAAGCAGTTTCAAGCGATCTTGCTGTGATGAAAGATTCTTCGGGCGCGACTTTCCTTTCTCAAAGGACATCTCGCTGCTCAAAGACAAAATATCTTCAAAATAATCCCGCATGTAAGCAAAGGCCCTATGGGTATTGTCTTCGAGTTTTTCAACCTGTTTAGGGTTATAATTGAATACAGGGTAGACGTTTTTCAGGGCTTGTGACTTTTGAAATGCAGTAGCACGTGCATCCTCGATCCTGATATTTTTAGAGGCCAAAACATCCCGTTTTGCTGGCAATCCGATCCTAATGTTGCTGGGTGAGGGAAAAGGAGAAAAATACAGGACAAGCGAAAGCAAAATAACACTAACCACGAGAATGGCCGAAATACGAACCCTCTGATTGCTGACAATTTTTGAAAAGGTAAGAGAAAGGGTCTTGAAATCCCCCTTGGCGTAGGCCCTTGCCCCTTTACCGTTTGCGTTCTTTGCCATTAGGCACCAATATCTGATCTGGAAGGTTTTCCCTGCTGGTTCCGCTTTGATTCCATCCGCTCATAGGCCTTGATGATCTTCTGGACAAGGTGGTGACGAACCACATCCTTTTCCGTAAAATAGACAAAGGAGATTCCCGGGATCCCTTTCAGGATATCCTGAACCTGGACGAGACCACTTTTCCTACCGGTATCCAGGTCAATCTGCGTAATGTCTCCTGTAATAACAGCCTTGGAACCAAAACCAAGCCTGGTAAGAAACATCTTCATCTGTTCGGGAACGGTATTCTGCGCTTCATCCAAAATAACAAAGGCGTTGTTCAGCGTCCTTCCACGCATGAATGCCAGCGGGGCAATCTCAATAATCCCTCGATCAACAAGGCGGGCCGCTTTTTCAAAGTGCATCATGTCGTGCAGTGCATCATACAAGGGACGAAGATACGGATTAACCTTTTCAATCAGATCTCCTGGTAGAAAGCCCAATTTTTCACCTGCTTCAACCGCGGGACGCGCAAGGATTATACGCTCGACCTGATGTTTCATCAGGGCCGAAACCGCCATGGCCATAGCAAGATAGGTTTTCCCTGTCCCGGCGGGGCCGATGGCAATAACGATATCATCCGATCGGATGGCATCGATATAATGCTTCTGGCGAATGCTCTTGGGAGAAATGACTTTGCGTTTCCCAGAAACGTAGACAGTATCCAGAAATACCTCTTCCAGAGAAACCTTGTGGTTTTCAGAAAGCAATCGAATAGCATGATCAACGTCCGCAGGATACAGAGGGTATCCCTTTTCCACAAGCCCGCCAAGTTGTTCTAATAGCCTGACAGCTAACTCAACATCCAGTTTCTCTCCCTGGATGCTTATTTCATTTCCTCTCTGGCCCAATTGTAAGTCAAGGGCATCCGAAATGATCTTTAAGTGTTCGTTGTTAATTCCTATCACCTGTTTCAAGACAGATGGGTCACGGAAAATGACCTTCTGTGTTTCATTTTGAGCCATCAGGCACCTATCAGATGTAGCACAACACTACGCTTTCTGGGTCGATTGTCAAAGTCGAGGAGAACGATCTGCTGCCACGTCCCAAGAACCATTTCTCCATTCCAGACAGGCACCGTCAAAGAGGGCTTCAAAAAAGCGGCACGGACATGGGCATACCCGTTCCCGTCTCCCCAGCGAAGGTTATGTTTATAGGAAATATTAGAAGGAATCAGCCTTTCAATGGCATGGATCAAATCTTCAACAACACCCGTCTCATACTCGATGGTAGTCACTGCCGCGGTAGATCCAGGGATAAAAACTATCAACTGGCCATCCGTGATTCCCGAAGCCCTTACAAAATCCCTAACTTCAGGCGTCAAATCGAAGACATCCGTCTTTGAAGAGCCATGAAAGGTCAATACCGTCTTCTTCGCCAGCATACCTGCTTATCCTCCAATTAGATCCTGAAGGCGGGCTACCACTTCAGGGAGTATTTCTCCTGCAGCCCCCTTGATGAGATAATCTGAAATTGCCCCCGTTAGAGGGGTTTCCTCAAGATTGATCTCCACAACCTTTGCACCGTGATCCCTGGCCGTAGAAGGTATGCTCGAGGCTGGAAATACCACCGCGGAAGTCCCGATGACCAATACCAGGTCGGCCTGCCTTGCTTCTTCGAAGGCCTCTTGCATCGCGTCGAGCGGGATAGGCTCTCCAAAAAAGACCACATCGGGTTTAAGAACGGCCCCGCAATTTGGACAAACAGGTACCTCATTTTGCGTATCAAAGGCTTCCGTCTCACCACGGTAATTACACCGAAGACAGACAAGGTATCGGTTTGTCCCGTGAAACTCGATAACGCGTTTGCTTCCGGCCGCCTGGTGCAGGCCATCCACATTCTGGGTGATCACGCTCGACAGGTATCCCATTTCCTCCAACTGTGATAAGGCCTTATGTCCTGGATTGGGAGCTGCTGCCTCTATCACGGTAATGATCTCCCGCAACATATTCCAGATCTTTTCCGGATCCCTTTTAAATCCATCGATATGGGCATACTCTTCAGGATCATATCGCGACCATAACCCCCCGGCGCTTCTAAAATCTGGAATCCCACTCTCCACCGAGATTCCCGCTCCCGTCAAGGCAATGGTCTTCTTCGAATGGAAGATGTCCCCTGCAAGCCTCCTTATGGTATCCTCTTCCATGTTCCCTCTCTTATCTCTCTGCCTGTCGGTAAAATACCCAGCCCGTCGGCGAAATATATGGCCCTTTTGACCGCCTCTCTCATGGCCTCATCCGCCATAATCCCTATCACATTCAGGTCCTCCTCTGCCTCTCCCGTGGACAAGGCAAATACCACATCCCCGTCATAGGTGGAATGAATCGGGCCAATAGTCTTTACCAAGCCATTTTGCGCCATTTGGGCAAGTTTGCTTGCCTGTGGACGGCTCAACTTTACATTGGTTGCCACAACCCCAAGGGTTGTATTAAACAGGGACTCGCCTCTTGGAACCTTCCCTGATTGCATACATTTGAAGGTATTCGCAAAACGCAGATCTGACTCCGGGTCGAGGGCACCTGCAAGAATCTCCCCTGTCTCATCATCGATTACATCACCAAAGGCATTAACAACAACAAGGGCACCGACAAGGACGTCTCCTAATCTGAGGCATGCCGTTCCTACTCCTCCCTTCGTAGCATGAGAAATGCCGTACAATTTACCGACGGTCGCACCAGTCCCTACACCTATGCTTCCTTCCTCCACCTGCTTCGAGGCGTTAAGACAGGCCTGATATCCCATGGGCCCATCCGGCCTGAATCCATTTTCTGCAAAGGCAAGGTCGAAGATAACCGCTGTGGGAACAATAGGCACATGGGTAATCTTGACATCGAAACCTCTCTCGTTTTCCTCGAGATACCGCATGACTCCCCCTGCCGCATCCAGGCCAAATGCACTTCCCCCCGATAATAAGATTGCCTGAATTCTGTCCACGAGATGTAGAGACCTTAAGGCATCGACCTGTCGTGTTCCTGCAGCCGTTCCACGGATGTCTATCCCCCCTATGGCATCCCGCTCACACAAAACAACTGTACAGCCTGTTCTGGCCTTTCGATTCGTGGAATGTCCAACGAGAATTCCAGGAACATCAGTAATAACGCCAGAAAACTTCTCAGTATCTCCCTCTCTGGAAAGATGCAAGCTTTTGGAATCAATCATTACGAAAACTCTAATGATTTATAGACAGGTTGTCAAGCTGTCTTTATTGACTTATATTTTATATGAGTGTAAAAATGTAAATAGCTAAGGAAGGGATTATTAGAAAAAGTGAATGATTACTACACACAAAAATCGTTCTCAACCGATTCCAAGTAAGTCCCCTTGGAGGATAAAACAAATGAATCAAGGAGGTAAAGCCATGCAAGTGTTAACACATTCAGAGGTTCGCGCACGCGAGCTCGTCAATGCTTTTGTTATCAAGGTCTATAACTGGATGGCGGCTGGGCTCGCTATCACGGGAGCTATCGCCCTTTATGTTGCATCCAATGAGTCATTGCTCAGGTATCTCGCCACACATCAGATTCTTTTCTTCGGACTGATCATCGCAGAGTTCGTGCTGGTGATCGCACTGGCCGGATTTGTCAATAAAATGAGCGGATTGACCGCCAGTGCGGTATTTATCCTGTATTCCGCCCTCAATGGTATCACGCTCTCTCTTATCTTCCTCATATATGCAAGGGCTGCAATTGCTACGACCTTCTTCGTCTGTGCAGGAACCTTCACCGCCTGCAGTGTTTATGGCATGACCACTAAACGCGATCTTACATCCTGGGGTGGGTTCCTCTTCATGGGCCTCATCGGGGTCATCATTGCCTCGGTTGTCAACATGTTCGTCAGAAGCTCGGGCTTAAGCCTTGCCATCAGCTACATCGGGGTATTTGTGTTTATCGGACTTACAGCCTATGACACACAGAAGATCAAGTCCCTGGCCCTTTCAAAACCGGAAGGAATCGATTCGGAAACAGAACGCCGTGGCGCTATTGTCGGGGCTTTGACCCTGTATCTCGATTTCATCAACCTCTTCCTACTCATGCTCCGAATCTTCGGCGGTGGCCGTGAATGAGCATAAAAATACCCGGTGCGTAAGGCCCGCCCATAACCTACCTTGCGGTTAACCGCGGGGTTTCAAAAGATAGGATGTTATTGCAGGAGAGTGAATTTGTTGTTAACTTTGCCTTTAATTGATGCACTTGCAAAAACTTAAGAATTAGAAGGCAATGGAAAAAACTTCAAATTCAAGGCGTGCAAATACTTTAGGATTAGGCTTACTTACAGCACGCTTAAATGATTTACCCTGTTAAATCGGCTTCGCCGCCTCGCCTGCGAGAATTTAACAGGACAGGGGATTAAGCACAACACAGAAGTTTTCACTTTTTGCGAAGCCGTCTTTATTTGTATTCCGGGTTCAAG
>Ga0114934_10002804_pt1 | contig 11043 bp, 12 predicted proteins | sample 4SBtaG_2_FD_99695 | JGI IMG/M metagenome (GOLD analysis project Ga0114934, IMG submission 99695) | Deep subsurface microbial communities from Kolumbo volcano to uncover new lineages of life (NeLLi) - 4SBTROV10_white metaG | ecosystem: Environmental > Aquatic > Marine > Volcanic ...
GATTTGGAAACAACTATTTGTGTTTAGTCATTTTCATTCCTCTTTAAATATTTAGCCAAATCTTTTACTTTTAATATTTCCCCTTTTCGCATATTTTTCCATAAGGAATTGGGATTAAACCAAAGACAAATCAAGGCGGTGATGTATGTAAAAAAAGAAAGAAAAATTACAAATAAGGAATATCAGCGATTTTATAAAGTTTCTAAAAGAACTGCTACCAATGACTTGGATGGTCTTGTACAAAGAGGCATATTTAAAAAAGTTGGGACCAGAGGGAAAGGAACATTTTATATAATTAAAAGGGCAATAATTGGGCAAATTGGGCAAATAAAGGGCAATAATTGGGCAAAAGGAACATAACTATGCCTGAAATATTTACCATAAAAGCAAGTGATTTGGTCTTAAAAGTATCGGAGAATGTAGATACGGCAAGGTTTGATATCTCTAAATATGAAGCGTTTCTGGATGTTTTGTGTGGGACAAGGGAATTTCAAAAATCCGCTATAAGAATTGTTTTAAAATATCTTCTTGGTGGAAGATACAGAAATTTGATAGATTTGGCAGAAGAAAATTATAATCAAAATTCCAATTTAAGAGAACTTTATACTACCTTTTCTGATTTTGAAAGACATCTTCAACTTCCTGATAAGCTTTCCTGCACGATAGATTTAGCAACAGGAACAGGTAAAAGTTATATGTTATATGGAATTGCAAGGATTATGCTTGCTGAAGGTGTAGTGGATAGGGTTTTGGTGCTTGCTCCTTCTACAACGATTGAGAAAGGACTAACAGAAAAATTTAAGCAACTATCGGCAGATGCAGATTTATTAAGACTTATCCCAGAAGATGCTAAGATAAGAAATCCAGGGATTATAAATGCCACAGAAACAATTAAAGCTGGTGATATCTGTATAGAGAATATTCATGCAGTTTATGAATATGTTAAATCTTCTGTTCAGGACAGCCTAACCGGTAGGGGAGAAGCTACTCTTGTTTTGAATGACGAGGTTCACCATGCTTATAATCCACCGGGCAGAGATAAGGCAATAAAAAAGTGGAAAGAATTTTTGTTGGATAAAAAATATAATTTCAGGTACATAGTTGGAGCGACAGGGACAGCATATATTGACAATGATTATTTCACAGATGTTGTTTATAGATATTCTTTAAGACAGTCAATAGAAGAAAGAACAATTAAAACTATAAAATATGTTGCAGAAGATAGTTCGGGTGGAGAAGATGAGAAGTTTCAGAAGATTTACGATAATCATCTTGAAAACAAGATGCGATATAGAAAGATAAAACCTCTTACAATTATAGTTACCAAAGATATTTCTACTTGCAAAAGATTAACTGAAAAATGGATAAATTTTATTGCTGAAAAAGAAAATATTCCAAAATCTGAAGCAGAAAAAAAAGTTTTAATAGTAACATCCTCACCTGACCATAAAGAAAATGTATTGAAATTAGATAGAGTAGATGAAAAAGATACTCCTGTAGAATGGATTACATCAGTTAGTATGCTTACAGAAGGTTGGGATGTGAAAAATGTTTTTCAGATTGTCCCTCATGAAGAGAGAGCTTTTAATTCAAAACTTTTGATTGCACAGGTCCTGGGGAGAGGTCTAAGGATACCAGAAGAATACAAAGGGGAACAGCCGGTAGTTACTGTTTTTAACCATGACAATTGGGCAAGGAATATTAAACACTTGGTAGAAGAGGTAATGGAGATTGAGAAAAGGCTGTATTCTTATCCCATAGAAAAGGAAAGAGATTACAATTTTGAGATTTATCAGATTGAATATAAAAAGAAGGAAATAGAAGAAGAATTTCCACTGAAAGAGCCTTACGAGCTGCTTAAGAAAGGATATATAACTTTTCCCTCACAGCTTGAGGGAGTAGAAAAAGAGACGGTTTATGAGAGGGCTTTAACAGGCGTTAGGGAGAAGAAGGCAACTTACATAACCTACAAGATGTATTCTATAGATAAAGTGACTCAAGAAATATGGAATAGATTGAAGGTGTTTGATGCAGAAGAAAGAACCACTTACTCTAAGGAATTTACAAAGGAAAGGATTAAAGAAATACTGAAGAATTCCTTAGATAAAATTGGCTGGAATGAAGATACAATAACTGAGGAAAACTATAGAAAGGTATTACAGGCTTTTGGTGTAATTAAGAGAAAAAGAGCAAAGACTTTGAGATTTGAAATAGAGTCGGAAGAGTTAAAGAAACTTCCTACTAAGGATTTAAAGAAAACTTCCTTAGGAATAGGATCTTTTCGGAGAGGAGCTTCTGTTTTCTATGATGAAGATTCTTTGAACAAAAGTTTAGAAGAAGATATAGCAGTACTCAAAGAACTGATAGAGGATGAGACACTCCCCAGAATGGCTATTAAAGAAGTAAAGAATAAATTTAATCTTAAAACTCCTTTAAATGCAGTATTTACTAATTCTGAACCTGAAAGAAAGTTTGTTGAAAAGTTGATATCTAATGCAGATTTAATTGGCACATGGATAAAATCGAGAGATACCGGTTTCTACAGCATAGATTATTCGTGGAGAAAGGGGGAGCACCCTAAACAAGCAAAATTCAATCCGGATTTCTTTATAAAAGTTGGCAATAAAATAATAGTAATTGAGATCAAAGAAGATGCTTTGATTAACAAAATAAAAGAAAATGGAGACTTAGCTAAGGAAACAAGAGCTAAATATAGATATGCGATAGAACACTTTCAGAGATTAAACAATTTGCAAGATGAACAGATTTATTATTTCAGTTTTCTAACACCAGCAGATTTTGATAATTTCTTTGGAGTGTTAAAGAAAGGTAAATTTTCTGGATTTAAATCAAGGCTGGATGCAGAGTTAGAAAAAGAATAATCTCCATTCAGCCCCAATTTTCATAGGAGGGATTTTTCCACTTTTAGCAAGCCTATAAATAGTATGTTCATCCATCTGTAAATATTCTGAAACCTGTTTAACGGTCATTATTACCTTTTTAGATTCTTTACTTTATTTTGATGGGTGATATTAGGTAAAATTACAGAGAAAGTTTGATTGGTTTTAATTCTGGAGCTTTAAATTTTTACACCTATAATAGTAAAACTTTGGACATTTCTAAATAGTAATTACAAAAAGAAAAATATACTTGCTTTTTTTAAAAAGCTTTGATATAATTCAAAAAATGGATAAAATAACAATTGAAAAAATCAAACAAATAATCAATCAGCACAGACAGGAATTGGAAGAAAGATTTAAGGTAAAGCGCATTGCCATATTCGGTTCTTATGTTAGAGGTGAACAAACACCTCAGAGTGATATTGATATTCTTGTTGAATTTAAAGAACCTGTTGGTTTTCTTTTTATTCATCTTGCAGATTTTTTGGAAGAAATATTAGAAACCAAGGTTGATTTGCTAACATCTGAGGCAATTAAACCTAATAGACGAAGATACATAATGAAGGAATTAATTTATGTCTGAGCGAAAGTGGAATCTATTTATAGAGGATATCTTAGAATCTATTGAGTTGATTGAAGATTATATTGCTAATATGAATTTTGAGGATTTTAAAAAAGATAGAAAAACAGTTGATGCAGTAGTACGAAATTTTGAAATAATCGGCGAGGCTTCACGAAATATTCCTGAGGAAGAAAGAAATAAATATAAAGATGTGGATTGGAAAGGGATCATTGGGCTTAGAAATAGGATTACCCATGGGTATTTCGGAATTGACTTAACAATTATATGGGAGATTCTTAAGCATGACCTTCCTCCATTAAAAGAAAAAATGAAACAGATATTGGAAAAAGAAAAGGAGGGATAAACATAGGGAAAAACTATGTATATCGTATGGACCATGATACAGGGTTTGCACCAAATACCAGTTTTGGGATATGTTCTCTTACTGGTTGTAAAAATAGTAAAAGTGGAATATACCCAATTTTACCCATCAAATAAAACAATTAATTAAATTTTCAAATGCCGACACTTTTTACTTTAGAGTTATAGAAGATAAACTAATTATTTGAAAGTGTCAAATTGTCAAGCACCGAGATTGATAGTCATAATGTGACATCTATAATAGTAATAAATAGTGACATTTCTAAATAGTAATTACAGTTCTAAAAATGGGCTTGACTTTTACTATTTTTTATCATAAAATTTTATATTAATGCAAAATAATTATAAACGTTGGCAAGTAAAAACAGCAAAAAATTTACACTCATCTAAGCACAAAAAACTTAACATCAATAAATGGTTCTATTGATGCCATTTTATACAAGGGGGGTAGATTTATGAAAGAATATTTAAAAGCAATCTCATTCTGTATGATCGTAGGAATTATGTTTTTTTCCTGCGAGAAAGAAAGCACAGAGCCTGGGCCTGTTCAGGCAGAACTTAAATGGGAATATGCTGGACCGGGTATCTTATCCTCTCCTGCGATGGGTTCAGATGGGACTATTTATGCCTTTTCAGAAAATGATACCCTTTACGCTATAAACTCTGACGGTAGTTTAAAATGGAAATATCCTTTGCCTGACACTATCTGGTATAATCCAACAAACATGTTTTCATCACCTGTTGTAGCAGTGGATGGAACAATTTATATTTTTGCGGTAGACGGTTATCTCTATGCTATAAACTCTGTTGGTAGTTTAAAATGGAAATATCCAGTAAGTATATCTTTTCCTGCAGTAGGAGGGACACCCGCTATAGCTTCTGATGGCACAATTTATGCCTACGATGGGCAAATGCTACATGCAATAAATTCTGATGGAAGTTTAAAATGGGAAATCGACATAGGGGCAAACCCAAGTATTCCTGTTATAGGTTCAGATGGCACAATTTATATAGGAGCGGACAGAGATTTATACGCTATAAACCCTGATGGAAGTGTAAAATGGTCAATTGATATGGCTCCAGCGATATATACTGATGTTGGGTTAGCGATTGGATCAGATGGAACTCTGTATGTCCTTGGTATAGGAGGAGTTAACGATGCAGGCAATATCCTTGCAGTAAATCCTGATGGAACTATAAAATGGACTTATCAAATAGAGGAAAAGAATTTCATTGCACTGGGTTGTCCGGTAATGGGTCAGAATGGAATAATATATCTTGCTGGTAATATTGGTTACACAGGTTATGTCTATGCTATATCAAATGACGGGCAACTTCAATGGAGAGTCGAAAATCCAGGTATAAATAGTCAGGAACTTGCCACTTTTTCAATAGATTCGGATGGAACGATATATATACAGGAAGGTGCTTTGAACCCCGACGGAACCCTTAAGTGGAAATATCCTGTAGTAAATATCACTGTAAGTTCAGTGGGTTCTCCTGTTATAGGTTCGGATGGAACAATCTATGTTGGTTCTGCTACGGGTTTATATGCCTTTGAAGGAACTTCACAGGGACTTACATCTTCCTCATGGCCAAGATTCCAGCATGACAATAAAAACACAGGCAGAATAGGAGGACATTAACAGAATAAAAAAAGGGAGGTGTATATGAAAAAATTTTATTCAATTCTGATGGTTTCTATGGTTCTAGTCACACTGAGTCTTCCCGCACAAATCCCCGGGCTTGATAAAAAGATGGAACAGATGTCAAAGACATTGGGGAATCAGATGCAAAACCAGGTTATGATTTCTATGGCAAGGGCTCTTTTTGGTTACACATTTAGTGTTGGGGGGTACTGGCTCTGGCCTAAAGAGATCAAAAATGGGGACTGGTGGAAATATCAACTGATTGACGACGAAGGAGATAAGCTTCTTGTTGAAATCGCAAAACTGAAGACAGATGCAAAGGGAAATCAGTGGTGGAGAATGGGTTATTATCCACTTAATGAAGAGGACAATGAAGCATATATCTACGAGATCCTTGTTGATCCCTCAATGGAAAATTTATTAAGAATGAGGGCAAAGATGGGAGACGAAAAACCAACGGAGATACCTGTAACTGAAAATACAAAAAGCTTTTTTATGAAGCCTTCAAAACCTACTAATGAATCCATTAAGGCTGCTACAAAAGGGATTGAAACGGTAAAGGTGCCTGCAGGAACCTTTAGAGCAAAACATATTGTCTACGGATTCCAAACAGGTTCAAAGATTGAGTGGTGGATGAGTAAAAAGGTCCCATCGGGAGTGATCAAATACAGTATTACTGATGATGGTAAAGTAGTGTATGTCTCAGAACTTCACTCATTTGGAGGAAAAGCCAAGTCTATTCTGGGATCGTATTAAATAGGCTGTTTACCTGTAGAATTTATTTAGAGATATTATACACTGAATAAAGAAGTGTTTTAACTTCTTAAGGTAAGAAGGTTTTTATCTTTAATCCGTACTTTTTTGCTATCTCATATCCTCTTTCAAGTCCGAACATCAAGTGGTCTGGTCTATGTGCATCGGTACCAATAGAAACATAATTCCCACCAATTTCCTTGTACAATTTTATAATTCCCTCTGCAGGATACTGTTCCTTAGGTGCTTGCCTTAATCCCGATGTATTTATCTCCAACACCATATTTCTCCTTATGGCAAGCCTAAAAATATTCTTAATTTCCTTAGTATAGTCCACCCACAAATCTCTTGCTACCTCTGGATTGCTGGAGTATTTCTTGTAATAATCAAAATGGCCTATCACATCAAAAAGATTAGATTCTACAAGGCGATACATCTCATCATAGTATGGTTTATAAACTCTTCCCTTCTTCTTCTCTACTATTGGTACCCATCTTTTAATTATTTCATTATCTACATCGTGCAGGGAGCCCACTAAGAAATCAAACTCTTTATCCTTTAGATATTGTCTTATTTCACTATCCCTTATACTTTCATAACCCACTTCTCCACCAAATAATATGTTCAAATACTTTCCAAATTTCTCTCTTAAAGCGAGGACTACTTCTCTCGCCTTCTCATAATTATAAAATCCATATGAACCATCTTTAGGATTAAAATCAATATGGTCAGTAAATGCTATAACCCCAAGACCGTTATTGATACTCTCCTGTACAATATCCTCAGGTTCGAATTCTGAATCCATTGAGAGAGTCGAATGTAAGTGGAGGTTAACTTTCAGAGAGAAGCCCATCTACAAAATCATCCGGTGAAAATTCTATAATATCTTCCTTATCCTCACCCGTTCCTATATATAAAATAGGCAATTGCAATTTTTTAACTGCTGTCAGGACAGCACCTCCTTTAGCAGATCCGTCCATTTTTGTGAGAACAAGACCCGTTAACCCTAAGGCATCATTGAATTTCCCCGCCTGGTTTATAATGTTCTGGCCTGTCGTAGCGTCAACAACGAGCAATGTCTCCTGGGGAACATCCTCCCTCTTTTTATTTAAAATTCTCTTTATTTTTTTCATCTCTTCCATAAGGTTTCCCTTTGTATGAAGCCTCCCCGCTGTATCAACAAGCAGGTAGTCGACCTTGCGATTAACTGCAGCATCAAAACTATCAAAGGCAACTGCACCCGGGTCTGAGCCATACTGCGAAGAAACAATATCCGCCCCTACCAAATCTGCCCAAATCTTTAGCTGCTCCTGGGCACCAGTTCTGTAGGTATCACAGGCAGAAAAAAGGACTCTTTTCCTCTGGGTGGAGAATTTATAACCAATCTTACCTATCGTCGTTGTCTTTCCAACACCGTTCACACCAACAAATAAAAAGACAATCGGTGGCTTTAACTCTCTCACCCTTCTATCTACTTTTAATTGGTCAAGTAGAATCTCCCTCGCCTTTTCAAGGTACTGGTCTGGCTTTACTCGCTTCAATTCTTCAACTATTTTTTCTGATAATTCCAGGCCCACATCTCCAGAAATGAGCAGGCCTTCAATAACGGATAATAATGCAGGATCTCTCCTCTTCAGCAAGTCTACAATCTTACCAAAAAAAGATCTCCTGGTCTTTTTTAGTGCATCTCTGATGCCTTTCATTTCTTCTTCTCTCCCATTTCCCTCTCAATTCTTTCAAGTCTTTCAAAAACTGAAGCTATAACCTCTGCAAGAAAACCAATGGCAAATAGAAGAAGACCAGCAATTACAAGAAGCATAATAAGATAAAGAAGTGGTCTCCAGCCCCTATGAAATCCAAATCTCATAATCAGAACATATATCCCGATAAGAAATCCAAGAAGAATAGATATACCACCTGTTGTTCCAAAAAGGAGTAAGGGCTTCTTCATAAAGGAAACCTGAAATTTCACAGCGAGCAAGTCCAAAACACCAACAACAATCCTTCCTTTTCCTGAATATTTTGATGTTCCTGCTTTTCTTGGATGAAGTGTTACCTTTACCTCTGTTGCTTTGAAGCCCTTATCTACAGCAAGTGATACGATATATCTATGCCAATCTTTTCTTAATGGTATCTCTTCTAATATTTCTCTCTTCATTGCCTTTACCGCATTCTGATCGTGAACAGGGATTCTGAAGAGAATTCTTGATAGTAAATTATACATTCTGGATACAAATTTTTTCTCATATTTCCCCTGCTTCCATCCAGAGACAATATCATACCCCTCTTCAATTTTTTCTATCAGGGGAGGTATTTCAAGCGGATCATATTGAAGGTCGGCATCAAGAATTACAAGTATTTCCCCTTCAGAATTTTTCAAACCAGATATAATGCCCTCTGTTTTACCCAGGTTCACTCTATGTCTGATGACCTTCAGCCATTTATACTTCTTTTCAAATGACTGGGCAATCCTATAAGTTTTATCTGTACTACCGTCGTCCACTATTATTGTTTCGTAATCTCTAAGTTTGTCCTTGTGCCGAAGCTCAATGATTTTTTCAATCAAGGGTTTTATATTCCCCTCTTCATTATATGCTGGAACTATAACTGTAATTTTTTTCTGAACCATTCTATAGTCCTTTTAAGACCCTTCTCAAGGGAAATTTGCGGTTGCCAATTAAGTAATTTCACTGCAAGAGAAATATCCGGTCTCCTTCTTTTTGGATCATCCTCAAGGGGCTGTTTATATACTAATTTTTCCTCGACACCTACCAGATCTATAATTTTTTCAGCAAGACTAAGAATTGTATGTTCTTCTGGATTCCCGATATTTACAGGGAGATGATAATCACTTCCCATAAGTCTTATAAGACCCTCCACCGTATCGTCAATCCAACAAAAACTCCTTGTTTGTTTCCCATCCCCGTAGATAGTCAGTGGCTTACCCTGTAACGCCTGCATTATAAAATTGGAAATCACCCTTCTATCGTCAATTTTCATATATGGACCATATGTATTAAAAATTCTTGCAATTTTAGTGTCCACACCATACTTTCTATAGAACGCCATTACCATTGCCTCTCCAAATCTCTTGGATTCATCATAACAACTCCTTACCCCAATGGGGTTTACATTTCCCCAGTAACCCTCTTCCTGGGGATGAATTTTTGGGTTCCCATAAACCTCAGATGTGGATGAGAAGAGAAGTTTTGAGTGATATCTCCTGGCGTATTCCAGAAGATTATACGTGCCTACAGAACCTACTCGCAACGTCTCGATAGGATTGTGTATATAGTGAAGCACACTGGCTATGGATGCTAAGTGAAAGATTTCATCGACTGGTCCAACATCAAATTTTTCATTTATATCAATTTCATAGAATGCAAAGAGTGGATTGTCTTCCAATTCCTGTATGTTCTCCCTGCTCCCTGTTATGAGGTCATCTACAACAACAACTTCATTCCCAAAAGAGAGGAGTTTCCTCGAAAGATTAGCCCCAATAAATCCTGCCCCTCCAGACAAAAGTATCCTCATTTTGCAATAACCTTAAGAAACTTCTTTTTACCAAACTTAATCATTATATCATCCTTTGCTACAAGCTCAAGATTTGTGTCTGTAATCCTCTTTCCATTTATTTTTAATCCACCCTGCTTAATTACTCTCATTACCTCGCTATTTGATTCCCCAAAACCTGCAGATATTAGGAGCTTTACAACCCAGATTTTTTCCCCTTTTTCCATTATGTACTCAGGCATTTCTTTAGGCATTTCCCTTCTTGAAAAAACCCTTATAAAATTTTCCCTTGCCTCTTTTGCTTTCACAGTCGTATAATAAATAGAAACAATTTTTTCTGAAAGATCAAGCTTTATATCTTTAGGATTTACCTCAGGGTCCTTCAGTTTTTTTCTGATTTTTTCAAGCTCATCTCCCGATAAATCAGTGCATAACTCATAATATCTCATAATGAGTGAATCTGGAATGGACATTAATTTTCCAAACATCATATCAGGGCTTTCTGTTATGCCAATGTAATTATTGTATGATTTGCTCATTTTTTTAATGCCATCAAGCCCTTCAAGAATAGGCATAAGAAAAACTACCTGGGGTTCAAGCCCAAATCCCTTTTGTACCTCTCTACCCATCAAATGGTTAAATTTCTGGTCGGTACCACCAAGTTCAACATCAGATCGAACCACCACCGAATCATAGGCTTGAAAAATTGGATATAATAACTCATGCATTGAAATTGGAATATTCTCCTTAAATCTTTTACTGAAGTCGTCTCTTTCAATCAGTCTTGCTACAGTCGTTTTGGAAGTGAGTTTTACAATGTCCCTTGAACTGAGCTTACCAAGCCACTCACTATTAAATCTAAACTCAGTTTTGTCCTCCCTCAATATTCGCAAAATCTGATCCTTGTATTTTTTCATATTTTTTTTAATGTCATCCTCTGTAAGTGGAGGTCTTGTCTTTGATCTTCCCGAAGGATCCCCAATCATAGCAGTAAAATCTCCAACGACTAAAACAGCAGTGTGTCCAAAGTCCTGGAATTGCCTTAATTTCCTTAGAACTACTGAAAAGCCAAGATGGATATCCGGTCCAGTTGCATCTATACCGAGTTTTACCCTGAGGGGTCTCTTTAGTTTCAATTTCCTCTTAAATTCTTCTTCTGGTATTATCTCAGCAGAGCCCTTCTTAAGCAGTTCAAACTCTTCCATATTATTTTTTGGTGGGAATCTGGAGGAGCGGTGTCAACTTCTGATCAAATGGTGTAACAATAACAGTATTATTTGGAGAA
>Ga0114934_10002805_pt1 | contig 11041 bp, 15 predicted proteins | sample 4SBtaG_2_FD_99695 | JGI IMG/M metagenome (GOLD analysis project Ga0114934, IMG submission 99695) | Deep subsurface microbial communities from Kolumbo volcano to uncover new lineages of life (NeLLi) - 4SBTROV10_white metaG | ecosystem: Environmental > Aquatic > Marine > Volcanic ...
AAAGGTAAAAACTGGTATCGTATTGTTGCTACGGGTTTTACAGACAAGCAACAAGCAGTAAATTTTGCACAAAAACTAAAGCAACAGGGTATTTCTGACGCTTGGGTTCAATACAATAAATAATAACAACTACGTTTAGAACACCTTGATGCCGTCCTTCCGTAAACTGAATAGGGGGACGGCTAAAACAATCCGCTTAAATGCCTTCGACAAGTTACCTTGCCCTGTTTATAGTTTTGCCATTACTTTCTAATTTTATGACTAAAGGATAACTATGTCAGCCCAAGCTCCTAATATTGAACAATCCCAAAAAGATTTCGCACAAGCTAAGAAAATCATCCCTGGCGGCGTAAATTCGCCCGTACGTGCTTTTAAAGGCGTGGGCGGCACTCCGCGTTTCTTTGAGCATGCCAAAGGTGCCTATGTTACCGATGTAGATGGCAATAACTATATTGATTATGTCGGTTCTTGGGGACCGATGATTTTGGGTCATGCCCACCCTGCCGTAATTGATGGCATCACAGAAACCGCACAAAAAGGTGTATCATTTGGCGCACCATGTGAGCTTGAAATTGCTTTGGCACAAATGGTCATTGATATGGTACCATCCATTGATGTGATTCGTTTTGTAAGCTCTGGCTCTGAAGCAACCATGAGTGCGTTGAGATTAGCGCGTGGTTTTACAGGTCGTGATAAGTTTATCAAATTTGATGGTGGTTATCATGGTCATGCCGATGGTTTTTTGGTGAAAGCAGGCTCTGGTGCTGCAACCTTTGGTGAACCTGATTCAGCGGGTGTTCCCAATGATTATGCCAAACTCACACTGACTGCCCCATTCAATGATTTTGAAGCTATTAAGACTTTGTTTGCTGAAAATAAAGGTGAAATTGCCTGCATTATCGTAGAGCCTGTACCGGGTAACACAGGTGTGATGGATTTATACAACAATGGTTTCTTGCAGCAGCTACGAGATATTTGCGATGCTGAGGGCGCATTGCTTATTTTTGATGAGGTCATGTGTGGTTTCCGCGTATCTTCTGGCGGCGCACAAAAACGCTTTGGCATTACCCCTGATTTAACATGCTTGGGTAAAATCATTGGTGGTGGTTTACCTGTTGGTGCTTATGGTGGACGCGAAGATATTATGCGTAAAATTTCACCCGACGGTCCTGTCTATCAAGCTGGAACATTATCAGGCAACCCTTTGGCAATGCGTGCAGGTTTGGAAACATTATCCCGCCTTCAAGATGATGCCTTGTATAACGAACTTGAAGCCAAGTCCAAACGCTTGTTTGAAGGTTTATTGGCAGGATGTAAAGCTGCTGGTGTGCCGGCCACAGGCAATCGTTTTGGTTCCATGTTCACGGTATTTTTCACAGAATTAGAGCACGTTACATGTGGCTCTGATGTTTCAGAGCATTGCGATTTGGTGTTTTTTGGACGTTTCTTCAATGAAATGCTTTTGGAGGGCGTGTATCTTGCCCCTAGCCAATATGAAGCAGCATTTGTATCAGCAGCACATAGCGATGAAGATATTGATAACACATTGGCAGCGGCTTCTCGCGTTTTGGCGCGTTTAACTGCATAGAATTGAACCACGAAGAACATAAGGAACGTATGACATGACTGAAAATAAAGACTTAATTATGCCCGTTGAAAAGGTTGAATCACAACCCTTTATAGGGACAGATAATTTACTCAATCAGATCAAGTTTAATGATCAAGGGCTTGTACCAGCAATTACCCAATCCGTAGATACAGGGCGCGTGTTAATGATGGCATGGATGAATGAGGAAGCCGTCAAACAAACATTGAATACCAACTTTGCTCACTATTATTCCCGCTCTCGTGAGAAGCTATGGAAAAAAGGTGAGTCATCAGGGCATGTGCAAAAGGTATTGGAGATGTATTTGGATTGTGATGGTGATACGTTATTACTATTGATCAAACAAACAGGTGCAGCATGTCATACCAACCGTGAATCATGTTTTTTCCGCGAAAAACGCGGTGACAAATGGGTAAAATTTGAAGACCCCATACAAGAAACAAAAGTGTAATCATTATCCCCTCAACCATCACAAACCGTCATACCCGTGTAGACGGGTATCCACCCAACGACTAAACTCTGCAACGAGTGGATTCTCTCCTTCACGGGAATGATAAGTTTTACAGCATTTTTGGAGCAACGATGAGCAAAGATATTCTAAACAAACTCGCAGCGATTCTTGAAGCACGTAAATCAGAAAGTGCGGAATCTTCCTATGTTGCATCGCTCTATGCTAAGCCCGATAAAATGTTGGAAAAAATTGGCGAAGAAGCCGTTGAAACCATCATTGCCGCCAAAAATGATGATAAAAAAGAAATTATCTATGAAACCGCCGATCTTTGGTTTCACACCATGGTGATGTTAGCACAAAAAGGCTTAAGCCCTGATGATGTGCTCAATGAACTTGCCCGCCGCTTTGGTGTGTCGGGTCATGATGAAAAGGCTTCACGAGATAAATAGTTAAACAGGAGCCAACATGAACACGGTTAATTACGGTCCACTTAAGCAACTTATTGGCACATGGAAAGGCGATAAAGGCACAGATATTGCCCCTGAACCAAATGGTGAAGAGAATAATCCATACTTTGAAACCATTACCTTTGAAGCTATTGGAGATGTGGGCAATGCAAAAGCACAAACACTGGCTGTTCTGCACTACAAACAAATTGTGCAACGCGCTGAAAGCGGGGATGTATTTCATCATCAAGTGGGTTATTGGTCTTGGGATGCAGATACGGGCGTGATTACTCATTCGTTTGTGATTCCACGCGGTGTAGGTGTCGTAGCATGTGGCAGAGTATTGGATACGGATGATGAACCGAATCTCACCATGATTTCAGTCTCTGCCGAAGATACAGGCTTTGATGGTGGCATTGCCCAATCATCATTTATGCAGAAAAAAGCACGCACTACAGCTTTTACCCAAACATTGACCCTTGATGGTGATACATTGAAGTATGAGCAAAGCATGATGCTGGATATTTACAGCAAAACCTTTGATCACAGCGATATAAACACGCTGGTTCGTCAATCGTAAAACATTTCGGAAGCTAATATGAGTAAGCCTGAATTTCTTTCTACATCCGCACTCGCTAAACAGCTTGGTTTGAGCTCAAAAGAGCTATTTAGCAAGTTCACCAAAGACCAACTCATTGAAAAGCTAGATGATCAATGGTGCCTGACCAATTTGGGATCAAAAATTGGTGGTGAATACAAAGAGAGCAAACAATATGGTCGTTATATTGTTTGGCCTGTATCCATGGCAAATGCACCCACCATTGAAAAGCAGGCTGAAACACGTTTAACCGCCCGCGCACTCGGTGCTAAATTCGATTTATCGAGCACAAAGATGAACTCCATACTTTCAGAGCTTGGTTGGATTAAAAAGGACATCAAAGGTTGGCGCATCACCGAGCAAGGACTCAAACAAGGTGGCATTCAGGATGAAGATATAAAATCAGGCATCCCATTTGCACGCTGGCCTGAAACAATCATCTCCAATCGCGCCCTACTTTCTTCTATCGAAGAGGTGAAAGGTGAATCAAAAGTATCGCCCAAGAAGAAAGTCGAGTTCCGCGAAAAGTTTAAAGCAGAACATCGTGCCACCGATGGCCATTTTGTGCGTTCAAAGGCTGAAATGCTGATTGATAATTGGCTTTATATGGCAGAGATTATTCATGCTTATGAACGAAAACTACCCATCGAAGAAGATGTTTATTGCGATTTCTATATCCCAACAGGTAAAGTTTATATCGAATATTGGGGTTATGAAAATGATGCGAAATATCTAAAACGCAAGAAAGATAAAATTGAAATTTATGAAAAGTATGGTTTCAATCTTATTGAATTAAATGATCAAGATGTCTTAAACCTTGATGACATACTGCCGCGTTTACTTTTAAAATTCGGAATCCAATCTTATTAAGAATACTGATAAAGCAGCCATACTCGCCTTAATCATCAAGCAACTTGAGACAGATATAAGCATCTCCGCACAGGCTGTTGAAATGGCACGTGATACAGCAACCCACAAGGATTGTTTGGGTTCCAGTAAATATGAAACCATGGGGCTTGAGGCATCATATTTAGCACAAGGGCAAGGCACGCGTTTACTGGAATTGGAACGCTCATTGGCTTATTTCAAACAACTAAAGCTTCAAGAATCTGAAAGTATCGCATCGGGAACATATATCATTCTAGGAGATCAAGTGGGGAAAGAAGTATGTTTATGGATGGCTGATGATGCTGGTGGTCTAAAAATAGACTATCAACACCAAACCATTACCATCATCACACCCAAATCGCCCCTTGGAAAAGCTTTGTTGGGCAAAATAATCGGAGATGATCTTTCGATAAAAATCATGGGTAAAGAAAAATATTTTGAAGTGTTATCCCTTATATAATGACTAGCTCAAAAGCATGGTCTCTCTACATGATTCGTTGCAAAGGCGGTGTGCTTTATACGGGTATCACTACCGATGTGCAGCGACGATTTAAGGAACATAAATCAGGGAAAGGTGCGAAGTTTCTACGTGGTAAATCGCCACTTACATTGGTTTATCAACAACAGGTTGGCAATCATTCTGATGCCCTTAAAGCAGAGATTAAAATAAAGAAGCTCTCAAAGTTTGAGAAAGAAGCTCTCATTTTAGCTGGTGAATCACCATCTCAAAGCTAAACTTCACACTTATTAGGAGATGTTTATGAGCGATTGTCTGTTTTGTAAAATTATTGATGGCAGTATTCCATCGGATAAAGTCTACGAAGATGATGATATCTTCGCTTTTCACGATATTCATCCCAAAGCACCCACCCATGTATTGGTCATTCCCAAAATACATATTCCGACCTTGGCAGATGTTGAAAATCCAGACTTGCTTGGCACTTTAATGAGCAAAGTAAATCATATTGCCAATGATGTGCTTAAACTTGAGGCGGGTTATCGCATTGTCATCAATGTCCGTGAAGGTGGAGGTCAGGAAGTCTTTCATCTGCATGTCCACATTCTTGGTGGCAAGAAACTTCCCTTTTAATATGCTAAATAATCATGGCTAAAAAAGCTGTTCGAGCACGTTCAAAACTCACTGACATTCATCAAAACTTAGCTGAAATTCTGGGCGTAGAACGCTTGGATCAACTGGTTGGTTTATCACGTTTACGCAGGTTATGGCCGCATGTTGTTGGTCCTATGCTAGCACAACGCACCGAGCCTATTGAACTCAAACCCAGTGCTGATGGCAGTAGCACACTGATTATTGCAGTTAGTCATTCTACCATGGCACAGCAAATTGTTTTTCTACGTGATGACATCCGAAAATCTTGTTTCGAGCAAGCACGTATCGGTCGCATCGCCAAAATATTTACCCGTGTGCAAGGTGTAGCTGGTATTCAACCCGAAAAAACTATGCCCGAAGCCAAACCCATTAGCTTGCAACAAAAGAAACAGCTTGCATCTGAGTTGCAAAGCATCAAAAATCGCCCACTTCGTCATGCTATGTTTGAAGCAAGACTTGCACAATTACGTTACACCACTGGAGAAACATCATGAAAAAACTTTTGGCTTTTAGTATGTTAGCTATATTTTGTTTGGTTATCTCTGGTGCAAATGATGCCGAAGCCAAACGTTTTGGCATGGGTTCTAGTTTTGGTAAAAGTTTTCATAAACGAAGTGTTGCTCCTACCCCGCGCATGTCTCAACAGAAAAAAACTGCACCAAACAAACAAGGTACAGCAACACGAGCTCGTGGTGGCATGATGGGCATGCTTGGCGGTTTGGCACTTGGTGGTCTTTTGGGAGCGATGTTCTTCGGTGGTGCATTTGAAGGCATTAATTTCTTCGATATTTTTGTTATTGGTGCCATCATCTTTGGATTTCTTTGGTTTATGCGCCGTAACACACAAGCTAGTACAGAGCCTTATGCCTACGCTGGTCAACAACAAAATACACCCACGCAGCCCGATTTATTTACATCTTCAGAGACCTCACCACAAATTTCTGATCACATGTTACGCCCAGATATTGATGAGGCACACTTCATCCCTGCTGCCAAAAATATTTTTATACGCATGCAAACAGCATGGGATAAAAAAGACATGCAAGACATTCATTCTTTTTGTACAAAGGAAGTGGCAGATAAAATTGAGTCTGATATGCAAGCATTGGGTAAAGTTCAAACGCGTACTGAAGTCGCCATGCTTGAAGCAAGCATGATTGATAGCTGGATTGAATCTGATGATGAATGGGCTGCCATTGCATTCCATGCTATGCTCAAGGAAGAAACCCTGAATGATGAAGCTGAAAATATTACTTCACCAGCCCATGAAATGCATGAAACTTGGATTTTCCGTCATTCGCCCAAAAGCGATAATCCAACATGGTATCTGGCAGGCATTCAACAAGCCGAGTGATAAATCAACGCGTTATTCTTGCATCAATTTCACTTCAAACATTAAGCTATTTTGCTGCTTTTGTTAGGGTATGAATCAAACGAACGCCTGATTTCGGAGCAAGCGACTTATGTCGCAATAAAATATCGCTAGGGCTTAGTTTTTTACCATAATATGCATGGTTATATGCTTCCAAAACATTGATTTTTGCCCCTTCTAACGAAACACCTGCAAATAAACCGCGACTCCGTGAGTACGATAAAATTTCTGCTTTCAAACTAGCATCGGTTGAAGCCTCAGCCCTACGACCAACAGGGCCTGCCGCAACAGCAGCATCAGCACCCAAGGTGAACTCACTATTCATCAGCGATTTCAAACCACGTTTACTACGAATTAAAAGTATCAAATCCGTTGATTGCGCTCCAATTTGCCAGCCTATGGATGCAGCACCAATGGAATAAAAAGCAGGTGCTGACCATGTATTACGCTTGGGGTTATGTTTAAGAATCACACCTCGCCCATATTTTCCACCCAATACAAACCCCGCTTTCACAACATCTGGAAAAATTGCTACTGCAGCGACCTTACGCAACAAGTTTGGCGGAATACCTTCATCAGGTTTACTCATAATATCTACAATAACATCACGTGCTTCACTTACTTTATTCTGCGCCTTAAGCTTATCACCAGCAAAACCTTGAAGAGGAAACAGCACGCATATCAACATCAAACACATCATCGAATATATATTTTTCATAGTAATCTCCATACCCGTTACTTTAGACCATAAATAAGGCATGTGTGTTTCAAGATTAAAAACGCTATGCTTGCCGCATGACTGTTGAATCAACTTCCCCAGATATTTCCACCTCTTTTGCAGGATTAAAATTACAAACGCCCTTGGTGCTACTCTCAGGTTGTATAGGATTTGGTGAGGAATACACTCGCATAGAAGGTTTCTCAAACAAAGATGTTGGTGCTGTTATTCTCAAGGGCACAACGGTTGAACCACGCATGGGTAACGCTCCACATCGCGTTTATGAAACACCTTCTGGTATGCTTAATGCCATTGGTCTGCAAAATCCTGGCACACGTTATGTGATTGATGAAATTCTTCCCAAACTTCCCCATCACGAAACCCAATTTTGGGCAAATGCCAATGGCTCTTCTCTGGAAGATTATGCCGAAGTGGCGGCGATGTATGATGATTCACCTGTCACTGCTATTGAAATCAATATTTCTTGCCCCAATGTCAAAGAAGGCGGTGTGCATTTTGGTAATAACCCTGAAATGGCAGCGAAAGTGGTCGCCGCCATGCGTCCTATGACTAGCAAACCTTTGATTACCAAATTATCTCCCAACAATGCTGATATTGCAGAAACTGCGCGTATGGTTATTGAAGCAGGTACAGATGGACTTTCAGTGATTAATACATTGGTCGGTATGGCTGTGGATATTGAAAAGCGCGCGCCCATCATAGGCAATACCTCTGGCGGACTATCAGGCCCAGCCATTAAGCCTGTCGCACTATGGAAAATTCACCAAACCCGTGCTATTTCTGCCAAACATAACATCCCCATCTTGGGACAAGGTGGTCTGACCACAGGCAATGATGCCATTGAGTTTGCCATCACAGGCGCTGATGCACTTGGGCTTGGTACAGGGCTATTTTACGATCCGCTTATTTGCGGCAAGGTCTGCGATGATTTACGTGATTATCTCACACGTCACGGCATGAGTGCCTACCATGAACTTGTAGGAAGCCTACAATCATAGCTTATTTTAAAGTATATATGAAAGCACTCACGCTGCTTTCTATACTCTGCCTGCCAAGCTTCGCATCGGCAGGCACACTATCTTTGATTGGAGAGGAACGTTGGGTAACTGTTGCTAAGGTTTATGATGGCGACACATTCAAAACACGTCAGGGTGAGAAAATACGTTTCCTCGGACTCAATACCCCTGAAATCCTCCATAGGGATGCACCGGCACAAATCGGCGGTAACGAAGCCAAAGAGGCTCTAACAAAACTTATTCTTGGCAAACAAGTACGCCTACGCTTTGATAAAGAAAAGAAAGATCGTTACAAACGTACACTCGCACAAGTCTGGATGCGTAATGGTTTATGGGTGAATGGCTGGCTTGTGCAACAAGGCTATGCCCATGTCTATACCTTTGAACCCAATGTTCGTTGGACAAGAAAACTATTGAGAAAAGAGCGTATTGCTCGCACTCAAAAGCTGGGTATTTGGAACACATCACGTTTCAGGCTATTGAAGGCTCGGAAAGTGTCAGAGAAAAACATTGGGCAATTTCACGTTGTGCAAGGTAAAGTTGAAAAGATTACCGATAAAAAAGGTTGGCAGTTTAAGCTTGGAAAATTATATATAAGTATTCCAAAATCGCGCAGAAAACTATTTCAACAACCACCAAATGTTAAAGTAAATCAAAAAATCACTGTGCGTGGAAAAATTCGCATATCTAGCAAAAATAAGTTTTTCTTAGCACTATATTCTCCTACTGATTTGGAGCTGCAATAATGTCTATAAAACACATCTTATTTCTCATCTTTGCCACACTCATCTCCAGTTGTGCAACCAACCCTGCAAGTAAAAACAAAGACTTTGTTTTGATGTCAGAAAAGGCTGAGCTGGCATTGGGACTAAAACTAGCAGCCCAATACAATCAACAACTTCCATTACTGGATGAAAAAGACCCCCTTGCAGTGTTTGTGAATGAAGTGGGACAACGTGTTGCCAAAGTTGCTGATCGACCTGAACTTTTTTATCACTTTAGAGTCGTCGATAATGCCACCATCAATGCCTTTGCCCTGCCTGGTGGACACATCTATATTCATAGAGGACTTTTAAATCATTTAAATAGCGAAGCTGAATTAGCGGCTGTGCTAGGGCATGAAATTGGACATGTTACCGCCCGTCATGCTGTGCAGCGTTATACCCAAATCCAAGGCTATCAACTGGGTATGACTATCACTTCAATTTTTGTACCTATGCCAACTGGTACATCCAACTTTACCAATCTTTTGGCAGCCTCTTTTATCAGTGGTTATGGTCGCAAGCAAGAGTTGCAAGCCGATGATTTGGCTATCAAATACATTCCCAAAGCAGGTTATGACCCAGCTGCGGTCATACAACTATTGGCAACACTTAAACGCTTAGAAGATATTGATAAAAAAGAGAAAAAAGATGTTGGTGATAAAGTGAATGAGTATCACGGCGCCTTTGCCAGTCATCCAGAAACCAAAAAGCGCATTGCACTTGCAAGCCAACAAGCTCGTACATCAGGCAATGAAGGTTTAATCAATCACCAACGCATGTTAGCAGCAGTGAATGGTTATCCTTATGCAGATAACCCCGAACAAGGTGCTGTTGTTGGACAGCGTTTTTTACACCCAGACTTGAATTTACAACTTAAATTTCCCAAACGTTGGGTAATTAAAAACACGCCACAAGCTGTCACCGCTCGCATCCGTCAAAAAAAGGTCTATTTCGAGCTTTCCATCAAATCTTTAAGTAAGCGCCGCACTGCTGCAGAAGTACTAAAAAGCATCTTTCCCAAGCGTCACATTGAAGGGCTTACATCAGGCAACGTATTGGGTTACCCGTCTGCCCATGCACGCATAAAAGCCAGTGCGCCACACGTAAGCAAGGCTTATATTGATGCCACGGTATGGCTTAAAGACTCACAAGCATTCCTGCTCTTTATGTGGGCACCACGCACAGATATTGCTCAGTACGAGGATGACTTCAAAGCCATCCGAAATTCGTTGCAACCTTATGATGAGAAAAAATCTGGTGGCATTCCTCGTATTGCCCTACATATATGGAAAAAAGGCGATTCTTGGTTATCACTGGCACGCCAGTCTCATCAAATACTCGGTCGTTTCACTGCAGATCGTATTGCTGCACTCAATGGTATGGGACTAAAACAAACACCCAAAAATGGAAGCATCATAAAAACTGTTAAATAATGGCTTTATTCTTGCTTGATTCCCATGCAGCAAGGAGAAACTATGGCAAAGATTTTAGTTACTGATGATTCCAAATTTTTACGCAACCGTACATGTAAAATTCTAAATTCCGACATACATGAAATTTTAGAAGCCTCTAATGGTTTAGAATGCATGCAAATCATCAAAAGCAAGTCTCCTGATGTTATCTTTCTTGATTTGGTCATGCCTGAAATGGATGGTTTTGAGGTACTCGAAAGCATGCAAGAAAAAAACATCAATATTCCAGTCATTGTTCTAACAGCAGATATTCAAGAAGGCGTGACAGAACGCTGCATGCAGTTGGGAGCCCTTGCTTATTTAAATAAACCACCCAAACAAGATGAACTCTTAGCAGCCCTTGAATATGCGCTTATAAGGTAACATTATGATAACATTAACAATTGAACAAATAGATATCCTAACAGAATTCGTTAATATCGGTATAGGGCGCGCTGCTGCATCTCTAAATAGTATGATTAATCATCATATACAATTGCACGTGCCTAAAGTTTGTCTTATACAAAAAGAACGTATAAGCCACCATTTTCCTGAAGATTTCCAAGATATTTCAAGTGTTAACATGCAATTTTCAGGGG
>Ga0114934_10002806_pt1 | contig 11037 bp, 2 predicted proteins | sample 4SBtaG_2_FD_99695 | JGI IMG/M metagenome (GOLD analysis project Ga0114934, IMG submission 99695) | Deep subsurface microbial communities from Kolumbo volcano to uncover new lineages of life (NeLLi) - 4SBTROV10_white metaG | ecosystem: Environmental > Aquatic > Marine > Volcanic ...
AAACAAAAAGTAGATAATGAAGAGCATAATATTATAATTTCAGGTGATAGTATTTACAAAAAACAAAGACCAGAATTAGGAGATATTCCGACTAAAAAACCCAAAAGTTTCTTCTATAAACCAGAATATAGTAGTGGAAATGGTACAAGTCAAATAAAAAAGTTATTTGGTAAAAAGGCATTTGACTATCCAAAACCAGAAGAACTAATTGCAGATTTTTTGCATATTGCATCTAATGAAGGTGATTATATATTAGATTCATTTCTTGGTTCAGGTACATCTGCAGCAGTAGCTCACAAGATGAATAGAAAATATATTGGTATTGAACTAGGAGAACATGCAAAAACTTTAATATATCCAAGATTAAAAAAAGTTATTGATGGAACTGATCAAAATGGTATAAGTAAAGCATATAGCTGGAAAGGTGGAGGTGGATTTAAATTCTATACACTTGCACCAAGTCTACTTACAAAAGACAAATTTGGCAACTGGGTTATAGAACCAACATATGATGCCATACTTCTAGCTTCTGCTATGGCAAAGCAAGAGGGGTTTAAATACTACCCTGATGAAAATCTATTTTGGAAGCAAGGTAATAGTACAGAAACAGACTATATCTTTACAACGACACAGTTTGTAACAACTGATCTTATAGATAAAATCCATGATGAGATGCAAGAAGATGAAACACTTTTAGTTTGTGCGAAGTCATTCCAAAAGGCTTGTGAAAATGCATATAGTAATATCAGTATTAAAAAGATACCACAAGTATTACTTGGAAAGTGTGAATTTGGGAAAGATGATTATAGTCTAAATATATTAGAAGATGAAACAAGTGAGGATAAAGATGAATAGCATAGCAAATATTATAAATAATAGACTAAGCCTAAGAGCTCCTCAAGGTGAAAGTTTAGATAGATTAAGTAAAATTGTTGATGTAATAGATTTAAAAAAAGGTGCTGACCTTGAATCCAATATGCAAGCTATAAAAGAGCTGTATCCTACTTTTGAAGAGTTTGAAAGAGACTTTCCATCTGTTTGTTTTTCACTTGCCACAGGTGTTGGTAAGACAAGACTTATGGGTGCATTTATAGTTTATCTTATGAGAAAGAAAGGGATTAAAAACTTCTTTGTATTAGCTCCAAACCTTACTATTTACAATAAGCTTATTGAAGATTTTGGTAATCCATCACATCCAAAGTATGTATTTAAGGGTATAACTGAATTTGCTATGCAAGCTCCTACAATAATCACAGGGGATAACTACCAATACCAAGGTGGACTTTTTGATGATAAAGATGGAGTACATATCAATGTATTTAATATCTCAAAAATCAATTCAGAAGTTAGAGGAGGAAAATCTCCAAAGATAAAAAGATTATCTGAATATTTAGGAGAGTCATATTTTGATTATTTAGCAAATCTTGATGATTTAGTAGTTCTTATGGATGAATCACATCATTATAGAGCAGCCGCTGGTATGAAAGCGATTAATGAACTTAATCCTATTCTAGGTCTTGAAGTAACTGCCACTCCACAAGTTGAAAGTGGTAGTAAAACTAAAAAGTTTAAAAATGTAGTCTTTGAATATTCTCTAGCAAAAGCAATTAAAGATGGCTTTGTAAAAGAACCAAGTGTTGCTACAAGAAAAAACTTTGATCCAACAGTTTACAAAGACAACCAAGCTGGACTAGATAAGATAAAAATAGAAGATGGTATAAGGCTCCATGAAGATACAAAAGTCGCCCTTGAGATATATTCTAAAAACTCTCATACCAATACAGTTAAACCTTTTGTATTAATTGTTGCAAAAGATACAACTCATGCTGGTGAGATAAAAGGGATGATTCAATCAGATGGATTTTTTGAAGGTAGATACAAAGATAAAGTAATAGAAGTTCATTCGAATCAAACTGGAAGTGAAAAAGATGATACTATTGCCCAACTTGTTGCAGTTGAAGATCCAACAAACACAACAGAAATAGTAATCCATGTAAATATGTTAAAAGAGGGATGGGATGTAACCAACCTTTATACTATAGTACCTCTTAGAACAGCTGCATCTTTAACGCTTAGAGAACAAACTATCGGTAGAGGGCTAAGGCTTCCATATGGGAAAAGAACTGGAAATGATAAGGTGGATAAACTTACTATTGTATCACATGATAAATTTCAACAAATAATAGAAGAAGCTAATAAGCCTGATTCAATAATCAAAAAAGAAAATATCATTGAGATAGATGAAGAAGAAATTGCTCAAACTAAAGAAGTAGTAACTTCTGAAAATAAACTACAAGAACAGTTTCAAAAAGAGCAAGAGGCAATAAGTAAGATAGAAAAGCCTGAAGAGAAACAACAAGCTACCCTAGTACTAGAAGCTAAAAAAACTATTCTTGAGAGCTTTACAAAACCACAAGTAAATGTAACAAAAACAAGTGACCTAAAAAAATCTGAAATAAAACAACAAGCTATTGAGAAGATAAAAGAGAACAAAGAGTTTAAAGAGCAACTGCCATCTTTTCAAGAAGATATTATCAAGCAAGTTGAAGAAGCTTATGATGAACTTGTAGAAGAGTTTATAACTCAAACTATAGAGATACCAAGAATTACTATTCAACCATCAGAAGAGATAGTTGCTTACTTTAAAGATTTTGATTTAGATGTTAGTAAACTGAATCATCAACCAGTTGATGAAGAAATACTTGTACAAAAACTTAGAACTAATGAACAAGACATAGTAATAGGAAAAGGCTCAATTGCTAATGATAGACCTGAGAATATGATAGTAAATGAACTTATCAACTTCCCTGAAATAGACTATGATACAACGGCTGAACTACTATTTAAACTTGTGACTCAAGTACTAGATAAATATAAAAGTTACTTAGATGAAAATGATACTATGAATGTTGTGAGATACTATGCAAAAGATATTGCAGAACTTATCTATACACAAATGAAAGATCATTTTCATTTTGAACCTCCAACTTTTGAGCAAGTAAGCGTAAATCCATTTGTAAAAATAGAACAACATAATTTTACAAAATTCAAAGCTGATAATATTCATGATCTTAATGATACTGTTGAAACTAGCTCAATTAGAATGAAAGTTTTTAGTGGATTTAAAAAAGCTTGTCACAACCTTTATAAGTTTGATTCAAAAACTGAAAAAGATTTTGCAATCATTTTAGAGCAAGATAGCAAAGCTTTAAAATGGCTAAGACCTGCAAGCAATCAGTTCAGGATCTACTGGGATCATAACTCAAAGCAATATGAGCCTGATTTTATCGTAGAAACTGATGATTGTATTTATATGGTAGAAACAAAAAAAGCTGATGATATAAAAACCGATGAAGTACAAGATAAAAAAAGAGCAGCACTTCAATATTGTAACTATGCAAGTAAATATGCTTCTGAAAATGATGGAAAAGAGTGGAAATATATGATTATTCCACATGAAGAGGTTCAGTTTAATAGGGATTTCAACTATTTTGTAAGTAGGTATTTAGAAGAGTAATTAAATAATAGGACTATAGTGATGATTAAACCAAACTGGGATATTTTCAAAGCAAAGTTTAGTGATAATCCACAAGATAATTTTGAGTGGTTATGCTATGTACTGTTTTGTAAAGAGTATAATAAAACTAATGGAGTTTTTAGATATAAGAATCAGTCAGGTATAGAAACTAATCCTATTCAAGTTGGCAGTGAAGTTGTTGGCTTTCAATCAAAATTTTATGAAGGTAGTTTATCAAGTCATGGTACTGATTTAGTAGATACTTTAGAAAAAAGTAAAAGCAACTATCCTACTATTACTAAAGTAATTTTATATACAAATAGTGAGTTTGGACAAAGTAAAGGTAAAAATCTTCCAAAGGCTCAAACTTATGCTGAAAATAAAGCTAAATTTCTTGGTATATCTATAGAATGGAGAACTAAAAGCTATTTTGAAACATCAGATTTACTTCAAAAGAATCCAAATATAGCTTCATATTTTTTTACAAATAATATTAATATAGAAAATGATTGGTTTGGTAAACAAAATGAAAATGCTATTTTAGATTTAGGTGCAAGATATACCCCAGATATAAATGTAAAAACAGATTTATTAAATGTTTTTAATTTTTTAAGTAGAAATGATTATTTAAAAGAACAGTTTGAAAATGTTTATCATAATTTAGGTTTGGCATACAATGAAACAATAAAATCGTTTCATCTTAAAAATCAAAATATTTCATCTATCAAATGGTCAGTTAGTACATATCATCCTATTCCAATTATATCTTCCAATGATAATGAAAAATACATTATCTTAAATTTTTTATCTAAGATTACACAATCATTTGAATTTTTTAAAGAATACTATCAAAAACTTCAATTTAGTAGTATTGAACAGATTAACTTAGAGAAACTAGATCAAGACCTGAGAAATATATATAGTAGAGTTACTATTTTACAAAAATATCTCTATAGTGTTGATGCTAACAAGAATAGTAGGTATGACTATAATAGAAGAAAACTATCATCTTTTGAAGGTGAATTGAGAGAGTTCTCTGAACTTTGCTATTTGCAAGAATCACAATTGATAAATAATCCCTATATGCTTTTAAGTGGAGAAGCTGGTATAGGAAAATCCCATGTTTTAGCAGATGTCGTAAAATTAAGAGAACGAGATGATAATTTATCTTTACTGTTATTGGGACAACATTTTAGTACATCTCAACATCCATGGACACAAATATTAAATGACTTATTAAGATTAAACTGTAATGAAAAAGAATTTTTAGAGGCATTAAATATAAAAGCCCAGTATATGAATAAAAGGATATTGATATTTATCGATGCAATAAATGAAGGGCAAGGAAAGTCATTTTGGAATAGCACATTAATGGGTTTTATTAATTCTATCAAAGATTATCCATGGCTAGGATTAGTTTTAAGTATAAGAAACTCCTACTTTGAGTTAATTATACCTCAAAACCTAATTAATGAAAATATTTTAATTAATATTGAACATACTGGATTTAGTGGGTTTGAGTATGAAGCATCTAATAAATTTTTTAAATATTATGAAATTGAGCAGCCTACATTTCCACTTATGCATCCAGAGTTTCAAAATCCACTATTTTTAAAAATGTTTTGTGAAGGTTTAAAGAATAAAGGTTTAAAGCAAGTTCCCAAAGGAATGGAGGGCATAACAACTATTATAGATTTTTTTATAGAATCTATTGAGTTAAAACTTAGTTCAAAATATCATAACATTAAAAGCTTAAGACTTTTAAAGAAAATTATTGATAGTTTAATAAAAAAGTTAATAGGTTATCAAGCTATTTCTTATGATAAAGCATATGAAATTGTAGAGCAAATATTGAATAAATATCGACTTGAAAGTGGTATCTTGGATGATTTAATCTCTGAAGGTTTATTATCTAAAAATTTATTTTTTAAAGATGGAGATTATGTAGAGGGTATATATTTTTCATATGAAAGATTTCATGATAATTTGACAGTTAAATATCTCTTTGATAACTTTCTAGACAAAGACAATCCAAGAGATAGTTTTGAAAATAATGAGGAGTTTTTTAGGTATTACAATCTATGGAAATACCAAGGTGTAATTGAAGCTATGAGTATTCAGTTACCTGAATTTACAAGCGAAGAGTTTTATTCAGTTATCCCTCAAAAGCTTGCAGACGATAATATTGTAAAAAAAGCTTTTTTTCATAGCTTACTATGGAGAAAAGGTAGTTCTATTACAGAAAGTACTATACGATATGTTAAATCAAACTTGAATGAAAAATGGTTTAGAAATGAGTTCTTTGACATTGCTGTATCTATAGCTTCGATTCCAGAACATCCATTTAATGCTTTGTTTATACATGATTATCTTTCTAAGTTTAATATGGCTGATAGAGACAGTTGGTTGATTTTATTATTGGAAGAAAATTATAGCTCATATGAAATGAAATCAGTAAAAAGAATAATCAATTGGGCATTATCAAATGAAAACAAATCCTTTATTTCCAATAAATCGATTTTACTAACAGGTATTATAATTACATGGTTTCTATCATCTTCAAATAGAGAAATAAAAGATACCTCTACAAAGGCTCTTGTGAATTTAATGATAAACAGAACAGGGGTTATAATTGAATTATTACAATATTTTCAAGAAGTAAACGACCCATATATATATGAAAGATTATTTGCTGTAGCTTTTGGTTCTTTTGTTAATAGTGATAAATCATCAAATGATGAAATTGAAAATTTAGCCTTGTATGTATATGAAACTATTTTTAATAAAGAATATGTATATCCTAACATATTATTAAGAGACTTCGCAAAGCTAATAATAGACTATACTTTATCTTTAAATATATCACTTGACATTGAAGTTGCGAAAACAATCCCACCATATAAAAGTGATTTTCCTGAAATAGGTAGTCTACCAACAAATGCTGATATTGATACATTATATAATAAAGATGACTATGGTTGTCAAGGAAGAGTGGTGTCATCTATGTATACTGAATACGGTAGAGGTGGCATTGGTGGTTATGGTGACTTTGGTAGATATGTTCTTGGATATGCAGTAGATGATTTTATTGATAAAAAAGATGAACAATTGGTTAGTAACTATGCCATTAAAAAGATATTTGAAGAGTATGGCTATAAGAAAGAAAAATTTGAACGTGTAGAGAAAGAGTTGTCAAAAAAAAGCTCTTATAATCGGCATGAAAATAAAACTGAACGAATTGGTAAGAAATATCAATGGATGGCTATGTATGATGTTTTAGCAAGACTTAGTGATAATTATCGATTGAAAGATGATAGATATTATGGTGAAGAAAAAACAAGAGATTACATTGGCACATTTCAACTATACATTAGAAATATTGATCCTACAATTTTGATTAAAAATACCAAAAAAGATAGATATTCTAATAATGAATTTTGGTGGAACCCAAAAGTAAGTCTCAACTGGGATGAAAACAATGAACAGTGGGTTTCAAAGTTTGATGATTTTCCTGATATGAAAGAATTTATAGAACTTAAAGATGAAAATCAAAAAGAATGGTTATCTCTTACTTCTTATCCTGAATGGCTAGAGCCATTAGATAAAGGTATTGATAGATGGGATGTAGTTCATAAAGGTGTTTGGAGTATTTTAAGAAGTTACTTGATACCTAAAGAAGATTTAAATCATTTTAAATCTTGGGCGAAAGAACAAAACTTTTGGGGTAATTGGATGCCTGATTCAAAAGAAAATACTTCAATGTATTTTAAAGAATATTATTGGTCTAAAGCATATGAACATTTTCAGGACTATTATTATGGATGTAAAACAGATTGGGATCAAGTAGATAAACATGGATATGGTAGAAAAGTTGCATTAACTACAGAAAATTATTTTTGGGAAAAAGGTAATGATTATTCAAAAGATGACACAATAAATATTTTGTGTCCATCTAAAATTATATTTGATGGATTAAGTTTGGTGTATACGGAGGATGCTGGTCTTTATAAAGATAATATCAATGAAACTATTTGTTTTGAACCATCAGTAGATAATGAAACTTATCAATGTTTATTGGTAGATAAAGAAAAGTTAATACAATTCTTAGAAGAAAATAATTTGACAGTTATATGGACTAATATTGCTGAAAAAAGACCTAATACTGGACACTCTCATGATTTCTTAGGAACGATGGAGATAAGTCAATATTATTATTATGAAAATGGTGAAATTCACAGTGGTAATACAAAAGTAATGTCAATGGATAAAAATCATAATAAAAATCATTTCACTATAGATTGATAAAGGTAAAATGTATAAACAACTATAAGGAACAACTCATGATTAATATCAAAAATACTTTAAAAATATTCATAGCATGAAACTTATAATACAAAAAGAAATAGAAACTCGCAAAGAGGTATATAAAAAATCTCCATATGATATGGTTTCAGCCTATAATAGAGAGATTGAAACTGAAAAAGAGTATAACGGCAGGCAACTATTAGAACTACTTCAAAATGCTGATGATGAGAAATCAGATGAAGTACTTATAAAGCTTGATACAGAGCAAAATACTTTGCAAATATCAAATCGTGGTGTTGAATGTACTCCTTTTTGCTTTGAGGGAATTCGTTCATTAATGATTTCTAACCTTAGTTCTAAGACAAATAAAAAGTTTATTGGCAACAAAGGTTTAGGATTTCGCTCTATCATTAACTGGAGTGAAACGATAACCATAACTAGTAATAATCTTGATATTATATTTTCAAGAGATATAGTGGATAAGATTTATAATGAACTTTTTGACAGTACTATGCAAGAACAGATTAGAGTGGAAAGAGAACTTCCAACCAGTATTAAACCTATCCCTTTCTTATCTATACCAAAACTTACAGAGAATAAACAGAGTGAATGGACAACTACAGTAACTGTTTTATATAAAGATGAATATAAGGATGATATAAAAAAGCAGATAAATGATTTGAGAAAAGAGATACTACTTTTTCTCAATCATCTAAAAAATTTAGTTGTTGTTGTAGATGATAATATTGTATTAGAAGTGAATAAAGATGTTTTACTACTAGAGTGGAATATTTATAGCAAAAATGAGCAGCTTCCTAAGGAGTTGTGGGATAAAGATAATGAAGCTGAATATTATGATTTAAAGCTTGCCTTACGAGATAGTTTAGAAAATGATATTAAAGAATTATTTGCATACTTTCCTACGAAAATAGACATTAATTTACCCTTTATAGTGCACGGGACATTTGAGTTAAACAGTTCAAGAAATGATATAAATGATAGTCCTAAAAATAGGTATATATTAAAAGAACTTGTTGCACTTATTATCTCTACAGCTAAAGAGTTGACTAAAGAAGAAGTAAGCTATAAAGCGATTGAAATGCTTGCATACACTACTAAGAATACTATTTTAGATAGTCTTGGTTTTTATGATGCTATAGATGAAGCTATTTCGGATTTAAAAGTGTTTCCATGTCTTGATGACACATATAGAGAGATGGATGAAGTTATCTTTGTAAATGAACTATCTTCATTTGTACAAAATACAAATAATACTAAACTCTTTGACAATCTTTTAATACCTCTAAGTAAAAATATTAATTTAGACTCGTATAATTTAGGAACATCAGTAGATAGTGAGAAGCTGAACTTATTAAGTGCTAGTATTAAAAGTATTCAAGATAGAGCAGATTTTATTTATATGGTTTACAGCACATTGCCTCATGAAGAAAAACTTGAGCTTTTAATAGACAAAGAGAATGAACTCATTACGATTGATGATGATATTTATACACCTTCAACAAGTGAAGACTTCTCAATACCTAACTATGTAAATATTAAATTTATACATCCTGAACTTTTTAATAAACTAGTAACTTTATTTAATATTCCAACAGCTGATAAAGCTCGTGAACTACAACGAAAACTAAAAGATATAACAAATATACATAGCTATGAACCTGTACCAGTTCTACAGAAGATTATAGCTGGTACGAATAGAGAACTAAGAAAAGAGGGTGTGAAACAAGATATCATTGTTAAAGAGATGGTTCAATCACTTTACGAAAATTATATTTTATTAGATAAAACTGATATACCAAGTGGTACAAAGGTACAGCTCCTAAATCAAAATAATACACTTTCAGATGCAAGTGATTTGTTTTTATCAAATAACTATCCATCTGGAGAATTGACACAAATGTTATTTGGAGATATCTTTTCTAATGATGAGTTTTTAGCTGGTATTATTACTTATAATCTTGAGGATGAGCCTCTAGACGATGTAGAATTGTTTTTCCTTTGGCTAGGTGTGAATCAGATGAGTAAATTAGTACCTGCTTCACAAACTGAAAAGAATACTTACTGTCACATATATTTTTCTAGTATAAAAGGGAAGCCTGACTATGCACATCATATGACGATTGATTCAGTAGTAAAAAAGATTTATAAACTTGATGAAATTGCTCAAAAGATATCGTTAGAGAAGTTTATATTATGGGCTATAAAAGATAAACATATATATGATAGTTTTAATGAAAAAATATCAGTTACACTTCGTGGTTCAAGAGGTGGATATATTAACAATAGACATAGTGATACATCTTTTATTTATTATCAGTTACAATCTTTTAATCTTTATAAAGACTATCTCATTGGTAATGAAAAACTAAGTGCATTAGTGAATAGCAATCCATTTAATTTTAAATATCAGGAATTTAAAAAGTATAATATTAATAAGTCAGATATAGAGAGTATGATGCTTAAACTTGGAGCTGTTGATACATTTGAAAAGCTTTCTATAGAAGCAGTCAGTAGAATTGTGAGTGAACTACCAAGTAATGCTCCTGAAGGCAAACAAGTACAATCTCTATATAAGTTATGTATTAAACATTTTGAACATCATCAGATGCCTCTAATGGTATCTGATGATATTAAGCTCTTCGCCAAAAAAGATGAAGAGAAGAGATACTTTAACAGAGATGAAGTATTTTATAATGGAAATATAAAACTACCAAGAAAAATCACAAAAACAAAAGCCATCTTAGATTTCCCAAGACGACAAAGTACAACAAATGTTATAGGATTCTTTGGCATAAATAACCTGAATGGAATTAACATAGATATAGTAGAAAAAGAGATTGACAACACATTAACAGATAAATTTAAGGATTTGTTAGAACAAATAAAAGAATATATTTTAGTTTATCGAATTAAAGATATAGAAGCAGATAAAACAGCTGATGCAGAACTACGAAAACTACAGAATTTAAAGATTGTATTATGCTCTTCTGTTGCCTATAGAATTGATGATGAAATATATGAACTTGATAATAACGACTACATTAAAGACACACATGAATACTTAATCAAAATAAATAACACTAAAGCTCTTGATAAGATAATCGATGATAAGTTTGGGTTTGAGTTTCAAGAAAGTTTTGCTGATATTATAGGGTTGGTCTTTGATATACAAGAAACTCATGTGTTTAGAAATA
>Ga0114934_10002807_pt1 | contig 11035 bp, 8 predicted proteins | sample 4SBtaG_2_FD_99695 | JGI IMG/M metagenome (GOLD analysis project Ga0114934, IMG submission 99695) | Deep subsurface microbial communities from Kolumbo volcano to uncover new lineages of life (NeLLi) - 4SBTROV10_white metaG | ecosystem: Environmental > Aquatic > Marine > Volcanic ...
GCATCGGATTGAGATTGAATTCCTGTGAGGAAGCGTTGCGCGTGTTATTGGGTTCGCTTCTCGGCGCTTTATTGGGATAGTATGTGCGATGATTGTTCGATCACTTCGGGGTAAAATGCGTTCGCTAAAACAGGCACATGGCGAAAATTGAAATTGGTTTCAAAAATACGACATTGGGCTGCTTTTCCCTGGCGCGCTCATGGCAAGAATTTCGTACTAAGGCAAATCAAAAACAAGGAGGGACATCGATATGAAAGAGCTCAGCAGCATTGTGACGATTCTTGCGGTAGCCTTTATGGTGGCAACCGTAAGCCAGGCTCAATCTCCTCGTTTTAACGGGGTATTTACGAATCTCAGCAATTTATTCATGCTGTCAAACGCGCAGACCCGCTCCATCAGCCCGGAGAATTTGACCGGTGAAAAGGGCAAGGGCGGAATGGCGACGCTGGATAAAGGCAATGCCCGGCATGCTGCCCGGGATTTGGGGCAGGGTTGGAAAGTCAATCCCTACATTCACATCGAACCGCACACCACATTTACCCTGGCCGAAATCAAGGGACCGGGTGCCATTCAGCAAATCTGGATGACTCCCACAGGCAACTGGCGATTCTCAATCCTCCGGATTTACTGGGACGGTGAAAAAGAGCCTTCGGTGGAGGTGCCGATAGGCGATTTTTTCGGTGTGGGCTGGGGTGATTATAAGCAGATCAGCTCGCTGGCCATTTGCGTGAATCCTGGGAGTGCCCTCAACAGTTACTGGATCATGCCATTTCGGAAATCCTGCAAAATCACCATGGAAAATCTGGATGACAACCGAATGACCCTCTACTACCAGATCAATTATACCCTGACTGACATTCCAAAAGATGCCGCTTATTTTCACGCGCAGTTCCGCCGGGTCAATCCGCTTCCCTACAAACAGGTGTACACCATTGTGGACGGCATTAAGGGCAAGGGCCAGTACGTTGGAACCATTTTGAATTGGGGATCAAACAACAACGGCTGGTGGGGCGAAGGTGAAATTAAATTTTACATCGACGGGGATCAAAAATTCCCCACCATTTGCGGCACGGGAACAGAGGATTATTTTTGTGGCTCTTACGGATTCGAAGCCAAAAATGCCCAGGGGCAAACCGAATACCGGGATTTTTCGACTCCCTACACCGGCTTTTACGAAATCAAGCCGGACGGATTGGAACGAACCCAGACGCGCTTCGGAATGTACCGCTGGCACATTACAGACCCCATCCGATTTGCAAAGAATTTAAGGGTGACCATTCAGGCTCTCGGTTGGCGCAGCGGAGGGCGGTACCTGCCTCTGCAAGATGACCTGTCATCCGTGGCCGTCTGGTATCAGACGGAGCCTCATGCGCCATTTCCAAAATTGCCGGATAAGGATTATCTGGAAATCCGGTAACAAAGAGTGTGGAAAAATCTTCCACGAATGAACACCAATTCTCGCGAAAATATTTTTGCGGGAAAGAAGGCAGTTTAGTCACAAAAGGCGACTCAACCGTATAAAAAATGATTTATGAAATTTAATAGTAGATTGGCAAAAAATATCATTTTTCGCCCGCCAGTTGACGGACGAAGAACGTATTGCCCTCGTGGGAGATTCTTCCATCCTGAAAGGGGCACGCGAAAAGCTCAGAATGGGGCCTCTCGTTAATACTTGCCAAGCTACAGAAACTTAAAAAATAATATGAGGAAACTTCAAATGTCTTTTTCACGTAAAAATTTTTTGGCCATTTTTGTTTTTGTGATGGCGGTGGCTATCGCCGTTGATTCCGGATTCTCCCAATCACGTACGGAATTACTTTTTTCGGACAAAACCTTTGAAGCACCTCAACCGGTTCAAAATGAACTAACGGATCTGAGAATCAGCTTGAAAATGGCCAAAATTCTGCTCGCCGATCTGGATTCCCTGCATTCCAATCTCGTTTACATCATCCCCACACCTGCTTCACGGGAACAGCAGAGGAAGGCGCTCCGTCCGCTTCTGGAACAAGCCGTTGCGGCGGTGGACGTCCGTGCCGCACAGAATAAAAACTTTCCCAAATTTCAAAAATCTCTGGAGCACGGCCTGCAAATACTCCGGCCCGTTGCAAAATTTGCCAAAACCTACACCATTTACCTGATCGGGCAATCTCATATCGACATTGCCTGGCTCTGGCGCTGGCCGGAAACGGTGGAAGTGTGCCGCAATACCTTCCGGCAGCAGCTAAATCTTATGCAGGAATTCCCGGAATTTAAATTCACCCAGAGTTCCGCGCAAATGTTCAAGTGGATGGAGGATCGCTACCCTGAGCTCTTCAAGGAAATTCAACAACGGGTTAAGGAAGGCCGCTGGGACATTGTGGGTGGAACAGTTCTGGAATCCGATTGCAACCTCATCGGCGGTGAATCCTGGGTGCGTCAGCATTTGTACGGCAAACGCTACTTCCGAAAAAAATTTGGTGTCAATGTGGATATTGGCTGGGACCCCGATTCATTCGGCTACAACTGGAATATGCCCCAATTCTTAAAGAAAAGCGGGATCAATGCATTTTTAACCTATAAACTGCGAATGAATGACACGAACGTCTTCCCCTACCATTTGTTTTGGTGGGAAGGCCCCGACGGATCCCGGATCCTGGCGTATTTGCCTTTTTCGGATGGCGATGATGATTACATCATCCGCATCGCAAAGATCACTCGATTTAGTGAAGCCAATACCGGACGAAGAGATGTTGCGATACCCTTTGGTACGGGTGACCACGGCGGAGGCCCCGAACGCGAAAACCTGAGAATGATCCGACAATTCAAACATGTCACCGTCTTTCCAAAAATCATTGTTTCCGATGGAAGCGAGTATTTCTCAAAACTCCAGCACGGGAACACACAAAAGCTACCTGTTTGGAATAACGAATTGTATCTGGAATTTCACCGGGGCACCTACACAACGCATGGCGAAATTAAGCGCAACAACCGCAAAAAAGAGATTCTACTCACAAATGCGGAAAAACTAAGCTCCATGGCCTGGCTTGAGGGAGCAAATGCCCCCGACGTCCCCAAATTAACCCGGGCCTGGTGGAAATATCTGTTCAATCAATTTCACGATATTTTACCAGGGTCCAGCATCACACCGGTCTATCGGGACGCCATGCGATTTTATCGGGATGTAGGCAAAAAAGGCGGGCAGGTCATTGACGCAGCCATTCAATTCCTGACCATGCACATTCGCACACATAGAAAAGGCTTGCCGATTGTAGTTTTTAACACGCTTTCCTGGAATCGAGACGGGCTGGTGAAGGTGCCATTTGAACAAAATCCGGGGCCCATTTTTGTTCAGGACAACAGCGGCCATCTGTTGCCGAGTCAGATTGTGGCTTCTCCAAAAGACGACACCCTCCTGTTCATTGCCAGAGATGTTCCCGCGATGGGTTATCGGGTGTATTTCGTTCGGAAGGGACTGAAAAAGGCGCCCGAAACGAAACTCCAGGCGAAAAAATTTGTCCTCCAAAATCAGTTTTTTACGGTTGATGTGAATCCTCAAACGGGGAACATCCGTCAGATTTTTGACAGGCGAAACAAACGAAATGTTTTTCATTCGGGAGAGGAGGGAAACCGGATTCAGCTCTTTGGAGATATCCCCAAACGAAATGATGCCTGGAACATCGGATACACCGGTGAAACGTGGGAGATTAATCATCCGGACACGGTCTTTGTGAAAGAAACCGGACCGGTGCGTGCCGTTATCCGCGTAAAGAAAAGCTTTTTGGGCAAGAGCAAGTCGAAACGCTATCCCACAAAGAATTTTCCGTCCTCATTTTTCACGCAGGATATCACCCTTTACGCCGGGTTGCCCATTATCGATTGCCGGATGACCGTGGATTGGTGGGAAAACCACGTTTTGGCCAAAGTAGCGTTTCCCCTTTCCGTTGAAAGCAAGGTGGCTACCTACGAGATTCCCTTTGCCACCATTCAACGACCGGCCACGCGAAACAACTCCTGGGAGAAGGCGCGGTTTGAAGTGGCGGCCCAGTACTGGGGCGATATTTCCGAGAATGGCTACGGAGTGAGCCTGCTAAACGAGTCCAAATACGGCTACGATGCTCTGAAAAATACCATTCGTCTGACCTTGCTGCGTTCACCATTAAGTCCCGACCCCACAGCAGACAGAGGAATCAATCGATTCAGTTACGCCCTGTACCCACATCGGGGTAACTGGCAAACGGGCAAAACCGTTCTTCAGGGCTACGAATACAACGTGCCGCTCATTTCCGTTAAAACCTCCCCGCATAAGGGCAATTTGCCCTCGGAATTCTCCTTTGTTCATGTAAAACCACGAACGGTTATTTTGACTACGATTAAAAAAGCTGAGGATTCCAACACCCTTATTTTCCGTGTTTACGAGTCTCAAGGAAACAACACGAAGGCAAGCCTTCATTTTTTCAAGAGGCCAAAAACAGTAACGGAAGTTGACCTGATTGAACAGAATCCAAAAACCGTGCGATTTTCAGGAAAAACCCTGCGATTCCCAATCTCGCACTACCAAATCAAATCATTTAAGGTTCAATTTTAAGGGATATTTAAAACGATGGGATGCGTTTGCCTGAATGTGATTCATTAAGTAGGACTGAAAAATGTTCAAATCTCAAGTGGAGGAAAAACCATGCAAGATTTAGTACACAGGGAATTACCGAAATTTGGATTTATTTTTTTCGCAGCAGGTATTCTGCTTTTGAGTGACTGCTCCAAAAATTTCCGGATGAATCACTGAAAAATCCAACCGGACGCCAAATCGTCCAGCCTTTCCATTCAACAAGAAAAATTAGGAAATGTGCTCACGACTTTCAAATAGAGTATTAACTTATCGGTTGGAACGGCGCTGATTAAAAGGTCATAAATCCACTACCTTATTCTGGAAAAATGCCCGCACTTGAAAAACTTGTTAATGAAGGAGTTATCGGAAATCTGGCTAATCTGTATCCTCCCATGTCGCCCATGCTTTGGACATTAATTGCCACCGGGAAACACGCAGACAAGCACAGCGTATTGGGATTCACAGAACCCGGTTATGTCAGATCGTAGGGACGACGTGGCGATAGATTATACAGGTTAGAAACTGTACAATCAGCTCTCAAGCCTCTCAGGGGAGAAATCTTAGAAGAAAAATCTCGGTTGATAAAAAAATTCTTGCATCTAACGATAAAAATGGTTATATAATATAATGACTGTCCGGTCAGTCATTATTCCAGAGGTGGAAATGCCAAAAACTACTTTTTTTAGCCTTCCTGATGAAAAAAGAGAAAAAATTCTGCGCGTTGCCGCTAGAATGTTCGCCGAAAAAGGATATAACCTGACGGATATGGCAGCCATTGCTGCAAAAGCCGGTATCTCTAAAGGTTCAATCTATAACTACTTTTCCAGTAAAGAAGAATTCTACCTCTATGTCTGTCGCGATGGGTTAAACCGCTCAAGAAAAGCAATATATGGGAGTATGCAGGCTGATTGGAATATTTACAAACAGGTTGAACACATCTTCAGACAGGGAGCCCAATTTGCCAGAGAATATCCCGAGTATGTAAGACTTTATTTGAATGTATCTTCAACCGGCATGGAAAACTTCGCACGAAAACTGACCCTTGAAGTGGAAAAGAAAACTGCCGATCATCTGAAAAACTTACTAAAAAAAGGTATGAACGACGGGATTGTCAGAGAAGATCTGGATGTGAACCTGGCAGCGTTTCTGATTAATAGTCTTTACATAGTTGTGGTCGTCTCGCTGGTCTCTGAACATTTCAAAATCAGGATGAAGGAGTATCTGAATATTCTGGGGGAGTTCGATGAGAACACAATTCACAAAGAAATAGGTGAGGTCATCAATCTGATACACCGGTTTTTAAAGTCCCGATAAAATCGAAAATTATAAAAGGAGAAGATATGGCGAATTTGACAGGTGGTGAAATCATTGTTCAGATGCTGAAAGCTGAGGGAGTGGAGAAGGTCTTTGGAATTATTGATGGTACCTACTTTAGTCTGTACAGTAACCTGGGGAAGTATGGGATTGAGCTTATTACTCCCCGGCATGAAGCGATCGCTGTTCACATGGCGGGAGCGTACGCACGATTAACCGGCAAGTTGGGGGTGTGTATTGCCAGTAATGGTCCCGGCGTTGCCAATGCTCTGGCAGGAGTAGCTGTGGAAAACGCAGAGGGTAATCGTGTGCTGTTGATTACCAGCTCACGCAGACGGAGAATAACTTACCCTGACAGGGGCGGTGCTTATCAGTACTTCAATCAGGTCGGTGTTATTAAGCCGATGTCCAAATGGTCGGGGACTGCATCGTCTTTTGAAAGAATACCTGAGTTGTTGCGAAGAGCTTTACGCATCAGTTATCGTGGTCGTCCGGGAGTGGTACATCTGGATGTACCGGAAGATTTGATGAACGGGAAGACTGCCCCGGTTCCCATACTTAAGCCGCAGCAATATCGTCGGACCTCTCCGATTGTTCCATCCCCAGAGGAAGTTCAAAAAGCAGCTGATTTAATCCTGCAGTCACGATTACCGTTGATTCATGCGGGCAGCGGAATCATTCATGCAGCAGCTTATCAGGAACTGAAGGAATTAGCTGAATTATTAAATGCTCCGGTTACTACATCCTGGTCAGCGAGAGGAGTGTTCCCGGAGACATCTCCTCTTGCCTGGTCTATGGTACACGTGAAACCCTGCACGGAAATCAGAAATGCCGCAGATCTTGTTCTCTGTCTGGGCTCCAATTTGGGCGAGACCGATTGGTGGGGCAAAGCTCCCTACTGGAAAAAACCGGATGAACAGCGGTTAATTCAAGTTGATGTTGATGAGGAAATATTGGGTATGAATCGGCCTGCGGATCTACCCATTTTGGGAGATGTAAAGGTTTTCATGAATATGTTGAATGCTCTCTTAAAAGAAAAAGATTTAAAAGAGATGGTTCAGGGGAGGAAGAAAATTTTATCAGATTTGGCAAAAAGCAGAGATAAGGACCGGCAGAAACTGGATGAAAAATTGAAGGATTTATCATCACCGATGATTACAGCTCATGTGGGTTCTGTGTGCAGAGAATTTTTTGATGATGATGATATTGTTGTTTTCGATGGGGGAAACACGGCGGTGTGGGGTCATTTTTATCATCAGATAAGAGAGCCGAATACTCAGCTGGCGACGCATCATTTTGGGATGCTCGGTGCAGGAGTCGGTCAGGCTCTTGGCGCTGCCGTTGCACGACCGGATAAAAAGGTCTATTGCATCATTGGTGACGGAGCATTCGGATTTCACCCTCAGGAAGTAGAAACGGCGGTACGCAATAAGCTGAATGTGATTTACCTGGTATGTAGTGACCGACAATGGGGTATGGTAAAGATAAACCAGCAATTTACCATGAAGCCGGTAAAAACTATGATAAAAAAATCCCTTTCACCCGAAGAAACAATCAATACCGATCTAGGGGAAATCGAATGGGACAAACTGGCGGAAGCTATGGGAGCTCACGGAGAAAGAGTTTCGCATCCTGCGGATTTGAAACCGGCTCTGGAAAGGGCAGTCGAGTCGGGAAAACCGGCTGTCATCCACATAGATGTCGATCCGGTGAAACATATGTGGGCACCCGGATTACTGCATTTCAAGAAGTTGCATCAGGAACCAGAGGGATAAGATGGACGTGACAGCTGTTGACCAGATCAGATTGAATTTCAATCTTCAGTCTCTTGCTATTCTCAATCTAGTAATCGGATTAATGATGCTGGGCGTTGCCCTGAACCTTCATCTTGAAGATTTTAAGCGCATTTTTGTTTCACCCAAAGCGCCGACAATCGGTCTCCTTTCTCAATTCATTTTGCTTCCTTTTTTTACTTTCCTGCTTACCCTGATTATTCGTCCAACGCCCTCCATAGCCCTGGGAATGATACTGATAGCAGCCTGTCCGGGTGGAAATCTTTCGAATATAATGACCTATTTGGCCCGGGGAAATGTAGCTGTATCCATAAGTATGACAGCTGTTTCCACAGCGGCAGCCGTTGTTATGACTCCTCTTAACCTCTCTCTCTGGGGAAGGCTGAATCCGTACACAGCACCAATTCTGAAAGCTGTTAGCCTCAGTCCGATGGATGTATTCCAAACGATCTTTATAATTCTGGGTATTCCGCTGGTTATCGGGATGACCGTAGCCCATTTCTTCCCAAATCTTGCACAAAAAATTCAGAAACCGTTCCGGATATTTTCTTTTATTGCTTTTATTGCGGTAGTAGCTCTGGCACTTAAAGCTAACTGGGATATTTTTCTGAAGGTGATCGGACTGGTTATATTCGTGGTTTTTTTGCATAATGCCCTTGCTTTGGGTCTTGGTTACTGGGCAGGCAGGCTGGCGAAGTTACCGAAAGAGGATGTAAAAGCTGTATCTATAGAAGTTGGAATTCAGAATTCAGCTCTGGGGCTGGTGCTGGTTTTTAATTTCTTTGCCGGACTGGGGGGTATGGCGATTATCGCCGCCTGGTGGGGAATCTGGCACATCATCGCCGGTCTCAGCGTGGCGTCATACTGGTCATTGAAAAAAGAACCAGCACAAAGGGTAATTTCTCATGGGTGAAAAACGCAGAATTTTGATAACAGGTGCTGCCGGTTATATCGGAAATCAGCTTTTACGGAATCTTTTAGGGAAAGAATATATCGAGCTCATCCTGGCAACCGATATAAAAAAACCACAAATCTTTGAGCAAAGCTCCAAACTACGGTTTGTAAAGATGGATATTCGTTCGGCCGAGATGGGAAAGCTGCTGAAAGCGGAGAAAATCGACACGGTCGTTCATTTGGCTTCCATCGTGACACCGGGACGAAAATCGGACCGGCAGCTGGAATATGAAGTTGATGTGTTAGGTACACAGAATATTTTGCAAAGTTGTATATCTTCAGGTGTGCGGCAGCTGATTGTAACCAGCAGCGGAGCAGCTTACGGCTACTATCCGGATTCACCTGAGTGGTTGACTGAGCAAAACCCAATCAGAGGAAATGAAGAATTTGCCTATTCCTATCACAAGCGCTTGATAGAGGAGATGCTAACTGAATTCAGGGAAAAATATCCACAGTTGAAGCAGTTGATTTTTCGTCCCGGTACGGTTTTGGGAAAAACTACTAATAACCAGATAACAGCTCTCTTTCATAAACCCTTTATCCTTGGGGTAAAAGGTTCAGCTACTCCGTTTGTATTTATCTGGGATCAGGATGTGGTTAACTGCCTTGAAAAAGGAATCAGAGAAAGCAGAGAGGGGATTTTTAATTTGGCCGGAGATGGCGTTGTGACGATGAAAGAGATAGCTGCCATCGTGAACAAACCGTATATTCCCATTCCTGCCGGAATTCTGAAAACGATACTGTGGATTCTGAAGAAAATCGGTTTGTCACAATACGGTCCTGAACAGGTAAATTTCATTCGATACAGGCCGGTACTGAGCAACAAAAAACTAAAAGAGGAGTTTGGTTACATTCCAATGAAAACATCTCTGGAGACGTTTCAATATTACTGGGATTCTAATCGGTGAAGAAGCGTAATCTAAAAGGGAGTGTCGTGGTTATCACGGGAGCCGCAGGAGGTCTCGGGAAAGCTCTGGCTTTCAGGTTTGCAGCTGCAGGTTGCAGACTGGCTCTGATGGATAAAGATGCGGAAGCTCTCGGAAACGTACAGGAAGAATTGAGATCACGGGAAATTGAGGTTATCACCAAAGCCGGTGATGTTTCCGTTTATGAAGATTGCAGTCGGTTTATTTCCCTGGCAGAGAAAACTTACAGAGGAATCGATATTCTCATTAACAACGCCGGAATAACGCATCGGAGTGCATTCAGGGAAACCGATTACAGAGTTTTTCATCGTGTCATGGAGGTCAATTATTTCGGTGCGGTTCATTGTACAAAGGCATCTCTGGAAAATCTTATAGAGAACAGGGGAATGATTGTGGCGATAAGTTCGGTAGCAGGCTTTGCTCCTTTATTGGGCAGAACAGGTTATTCAGCTGCCAAACATGCACTGCACGGATTTTTTGAATCCCTGCGAACAGAATTGTACGGTACAGGTGTGGATATTTTAATTGTGTGTCCCTCTTTCATAGCAACCGATATAGAGAAGAATGCTCTTGGTGAAAACGGTAAACCCACACAACATCCGCAAAGCCGTGTCGGTAAAAGAATCTCTGCAGAGGAAGCTTCCGAACGCATTTTTCAGGCAACTGAAAAGAGAAAGAGATTATTGATTCTTTCGCCGGTAGGGAAGTTATCTTATCTGATGATGAAAATCCATCCTCCCTGGTATGAAGGAATCATGAGAAAATCTCTCTCCTCTGAGTTAGAACGCGAATAAATAGATTCGATATAAAGGGGGAATAATGGAAAGGCTGACTTCTTCAGAAGCGCTGGTTGAGCCACTGGTAGCAGAAGGGATCGAAGTGGTTTTCGGTATTGTGGGAAGTGCTTACATGGATTTGCTGGATCTGTTTCCCGCTGCCGGGATTCGTTTTCCTTCCGTAGCCCATGAACAGGCAGCGGCGCATGCTGCTGGCGGGTTAGCGCGCGTTACCGGAAGACCGCAAGTCTGTATTGCACAAAATGCTCCCGGCGCTGCTAATTTTGTTTCGGCAATTACAGCTGCCTAGTGGTCACATTCACCGGTGGTCGCCATTACTCCGGAAACCGGGAGCATGGGAATAGGAATCGGTAGTTTTCAGCAACTGGATCAGATGCCATGGTTTCCAGAAATACAAAATATCAGGCGAGAGTCAACCGTCGTGAAAGAATGGTGGAGCTGTCTCGGCGTTGTTTCTATATTGCTAAAAATGAGTCAGGTCCCACACAATTGAATATTCCCAAAGATTATTTCTACCTGGTGAAAATATCTGTTCAATCAATTTCACGATATTTTACCGGGGTCCAGCATCACCCCGGTCTATCGGGACGCCATGTGATTTTATCGGAATTTTCCTTCGTTCATGTAAAGCCACGAACGGTTATTTTGACTACGATTAAAAAAGCC
>Ga0114934_10002808_pt1 | contig 11032 bp, 7 predicted proteins | sample 4SBtaG_2_FD_99695 | JGI IMG/M metagenome (GOLD analysis project Ga0114934, IMG submission 99695) | Deep subsurface microbial communities from Kolumbo volcano to uncover new lineages of life (NeLLi) - 4SBTROV10_white metaG | ecosystem: Environmental > Aquatic > Marine > Volcanic ...
ATTTTACAGTAAAATTAATAAAAACCTTGCATTTAAACCGTTTTGTTTATCATAAGTTATTAACATATCAACCTGAATAACTGTTAATTACATGTGGTCTTTGAGAAAATCAGCAGACTCTATATATATTTCTATATTCAAGTAAAAATAAGTTTATATGAAAATATTTTTTAAAAAAAGTCTCAATTTTTTACTTACAAAAATATACTTAGGTATTGTAAAGGTTATTTTTTAACAATGCCTTACGGGCTAATGAAACAATTTCACAATGTCATTTCCGTTAGCAAATACAACAAGAGTTAGTAAAATAAGAAGTCCGATAATTTGTGCCCGTTCCATGAACTTGTCACCAGGTTTTTTGCCGGTAATAATCTCATAGAGTAAAAACATAACATGACCACCATCAAGGGCAGGAATGGGTAATAAATTCAAGATAGCTAACATAATAGACAAAAAAGCCGTTAATGCCCAAAAGGACTGCCAATCCCAAACACCCGGAAAAATTTTGCCAATAGCGATAAACCCTCCAACAGACTTATAGGCACCCGTACTGGGACTAAAAATTAATTTCAATTGCTGTATGTAACTCTTACCTACTTCCACAGTTTTTCGAATGCCAGCAGGAATAGCGGCAAAAAAAGAATAATTTATTTTCCTTAACTTAAGGAAATGACTAATGTCATAATCATTGGCTATGCCAATACGCCCTTCATTATTTACTTTTACAGGAATATCCAAATTCTTTCCATTGCGAGAAACGGTAACCAAAATTTCTTTCCCTTTTTTATTTTTTATTGCAGCCATTACTTCATCGGAAAATCGTGTTTCTTCTCCATCTATCTTAATGATTTTATCATGGCCTTTAAGACCTGCAATGTCAGCCGGTTTCCCTTTTTCTACCATACCAATTACCCATGGTATTCTTACCGATAGGAAGCCCGGATCTTTCAGTAATTTAGGAATTAATGATTTGTTTATGGGTATCTCTACCGTTTGTTCGTTTCGTTCTACCTCAATGGTTTTTGGATTGTTTAGTAAAATGACTGCGGGAATCTTCTTAAAATTTTCAACCAACTCATGATCTATCGACAATATTTTATCGCCGTTCCGTAAACCTAAGTCTTCTCCCACCGAGTCCACAACAATACCATAAGTTACATTTTGTGTCGGCAAATAGCTTTCGCCCCATGCCCACAGCACCATGATATAAATAACAAAAGCCAAGAGTATATTAACTAGGATACCACCCAACATAATAAGCAGGCGCTGCCCTGCAGGTTTAGAGCGAAACTCCCACGGTTGGGGAGGTTTTTTCATTTGTTCTTTATCCATTGACTCGTCAATCATACCGGAAATTTTCACATAGCCACCAAGTGGTAACCAGCCAATACCGTATTCAGTTTCACCTTTTTTGAATTTAAAAAGCGAAAACCAAGGATCAAAAAACATATAAAATTTCTCTACCCGTGTTTTAAATAATTTGGCAAAGAAAAAATGTCCTGATTCATGCAGAATAACAAGAATTGATAAACTTAAAAGTAATTGAGCTATTTTTATTAAGGTCTCCATTTAAAATTTCATTTGTTTAATAATCTGTTCAGTATATTGTCGCGTTGCTATATCAGTAGCTATAAGGTCCTCAAATTTTGGCTGGCGAATATACGAAACTTTTGTTATTGCTTTTTCCAAAGCTTCAAAAATATCAGTAAATTGAATTTGTTCTTTCAAAAAAGCATCTACTGCAATTTCATTGGCAGCATTGAAAACACAAGGCATATTACCACCTTTTTCCAAAACATGATAGGCAATCTTAATGCTTCGAAAAATTTCTATGTCCGGTTTTTCAAACGATAATTGTGGATAATTGGCAAAATCCAAATCAGGAAAATTATTGGGTAGCCGCTGTGGAAACGATAATGCATATTGGATAGGTATCCGCATATCAGGTAGTCCCATTTGTGCCTTGATGCTTCCATCGTAAAACTGTACCATTGAATGAATTACCGATTGCGGATGCACCACAATGTCAATCTTGTCGGCAGGAATATCAAATAGCCATCGTGCTTCAATAACTTCAAGCCCTTTGTTAACCATAGATGCAGAATCAATGGTAATTTTATTACCCATTTCCCAATTAGGATGTTTTAGGGCATCAGCTTTTGTCCTTTTTTGCAACTGCTCAAAAGTATTTCCTCTGAACGGACCACCGGAAGCTGTCAGAATCAGTTTTTTTACTTTATTAGGATACTCTCCTACCAAGCATTGAAAAATAGCCGAGTGTTCCGAATCAACAGGAATAAGCGGCACACCATATTGCTCTGCCTCAGCCATCACTATCTCCCCGGCAACAACCAAAGTTTCTTTATTTGCCAAGCCGATGGTCTTCCCCGCACGAATAGCATTTAGGGTAGGTTCCAATCCGGCAAAACCTACAATTGCTGTCAACACAAAATCTATTTCTCCCGACTCTACTATACGATTAATACTTTCCTTGCCTGCAAAAACCTTGATGGGATCAGAAGCCAATGCGTCTTTTACTTTTTCATACTGCGATTCATCGCCAATAACAACCGTGCCGGGTTGAAATTCTTTTGCCTGGCGAATAAGTAAATCGGCATTTTTATATGCTGTCAACACTTCTACACAAAATTTATCGGTATGTTGTGAAATAACATTTAATGTTTGCGTACCGATAGAACCGGTAGATCCAAGAATCGCTATTTTTTTTACTTCCATAGCTTATTTAAAAGAAATATATTCTACGGCATTCAAGGGGGTCCCATTTTGCCACAACTCAAAATGCAGGTGCGGACCGGTCGTTAGTTCTCCAGTATTACCAACCGTTCCTATGGGCTGTCCTGCTTTCACTTTCTGCCCCTCTCTGACAACAATATCTGCTAAATGTTTGTAAGCTGTTACAATATTGAATTTATGCTGAATTTGAACAGTGTAACCCGTAGCTGCTGCCCACGAAGCATTAATAATTGTACCATCAAGCGTAGATAAAACCAATTGGTTTGGCGATGCAACTATATCAACTCCAAGATGATTTATAGTAGGATTAAATTCATTAGATACAACGCCTTTTACCGGCGGGAAAAAATTTAACTGATAAAGATTGGTCTGTACTGCTATTCCCGAATTTCCCGTTTTGGCCGAGAACATTTCTTGTTCCTCAACCTCTTGTCTTAAAAGAGAATCTTCACGAGAAAGCACATTTTTAATTTGTGGAAATTTTGGACTTGAGTCTCCTACAATGGCAGGATTATAATTATCTAATGAATCTCCTTTCAAGATCTTAGTAAGATTTGAAATATATTGATTTTTTGTTTCCAATTGTTGTTGTATGGAATCTAACATCACATCATTCAGCCGCATGGTAGTAATTATTTTTTTGGTAGGATAATTAGGAATAAAATATTTAATGGGCGAATACGAAATGATAAAAAAATCAAGCATAAATAAAACAATAAAAATAAAAACAATTACCCAAGCGATTTGAACTTTTGTATAGCGTATTCTAGTAATTTCCTTATAAGCATTATCATAAAAAACAGCTATTTTTTGTCGTTTTTGCTTTTTTTCTTCTTCCATTTCTAATTAAAATATCGAACAAAAATACAATTTTTATGGAGATTATTTTTTGGTAATAAGATTAATCTAAAATAAACGCTTAAATAAAAATATTGAATTATGCATTTAAGCAATATTACATTTAGTACACCCTGCCTTGTCTTTATTTGTAATGAGGACAGATTAATAGGAACATTTTTTTATGCTTAAGTTCAATATTATACTAAACAGCTATCAAGTTTATGTAAATATTTTGATCGCGTGGTTTAGTAAATGCCGACAGACTATCAATCTTAAAATACAAACGAAGTGAAGTATTTTAAGCAAATTGATAGCAAGTCGGTATTAACCATTCTTTTCTTTCTTTCTGCAATAATCTATTGCGGAAGAGAAAACTTGATGAACTTCCGATATAAAATATAATACGATGAAGTTAATTATAAAAATAAACACACCCCGCTACCGCACGATTGCATCGTGTGGTTAGAAAAATACTTTACTACGCCACAAGAAAGATTCGTGCGGCAGCGAGGAGTTGTAAAAAAAGCAATTTTAAAAAGATAATAGGATTGATAAAATAGTTAATAACTCTTTTGATAAAAAATATTTTCTAATGAAAATCATTTTAGAAATTTTACGGATATTTGCACTTGTAGAAAAAAATATAATCATGAAGTCTGTAAAATATCTTGGTGCTATTTTAATTTTATCCTCACTAATTTTATTTTCTTGTGTGCCTCAGCGTCGTTATCTCGAAGCCAAGCAGAAAAAAATGGAATGCGAACAAACGAGTATGCTTTACAAAGATCAACTGCGAAAAGACACAATAACGATTGCTGAAATGACAGCAAAAGCAAAAAAAATGACCAAAGAAATTACGGCCTTAAAAGGTGATACCACACTTTTAGGAAATAGTCTCAGAAAATTAACAAAACAATACGACAAAATTGATGCCTTGAATGACGAACTATTACGGAAACAGAAGATGCAGAATGTTCAAGATGCAGCAGAAGTTCAAAAGTTGCTTACTGACCTTCAAAAAGCAAAAGAAGATTTACAGACAAAAGAAGATGCGCTAAAAGAATTGGAGAAATCTTTAAACCTAAAGAAGAAAAACTTAGATGAGCTAACAACTCAATTAGATGAAAAAGACAGTGTTCTGAACGCTAAGAACAAAAAATTAATTGAGTTACAGAACATTCTAAGTCGTAAGGACTCTATAACAAAAGCATTACGGGATAAGGTAAACGATGCCTTGCTTGGCTTTAAAAAAGATGGGTTAGATGTAAAAATAAAAAATGGGAAAGTCTATGTTTCGTTGCAAGAAAAACTCCTTTTTAAATCCGGCAGATGGGATATTGACCCCAAAGGACAAAAAGCATTAAAAAATTTAGCCAAAGTTTTGGAAAAAAATCCTAATATCAGTATTTTGGTCGAAGGACACACAGACAATTTGGCCTATAAAGGCTCCGGCGGGATTGAGGACAACTGGGATTTAAGCACAAAACGAGCCACTACCATTGTCAAATTTTTATTAAAAAACTCCAAAATTAATCCCATTCAACTAACAGCAGCCGGACATGGTGAATTTATGCCTGTCAGCACCAACGACACCAAAGCAGGAAGAGCTAAAAACCGGCGGACAGAAATTATCCTCACACCTAAATTAGATGAATTATTCAAAATAATGAAATCAAACTAATTTGATTTGTGTTGCCGCATAAAAGAATTTCAGCTATTATTAAAAACCGTTACCGTTCGGCGATTTTTTAACTCAGCAAAGTTACGCATTTCATGGGTTATCTCTCGTTTATTGCAAGCACCTCATATTTGGGGAAAACCGGAAGCCATATCGCTTGAGCCCTCTACAAAATGTAATTTACATTGTCCTGAATGTCCTGTGGGCAATCGCTCTTTGAAGCGTCCGGCAACAAATCTTTCATATCACAATTACGAAATCATTATTAACAAAATAGCACCATGGTGCCAATATTTGTCACTTTATTTTCAGGGTGAACCATTTCTAAATCCGGAAATAATTCCGATGATTCGTTATGCCAAGCAAAAAAAAATGTTTGTCTCGACATCATCTAATGGCCATTTTTTTGACGACAAAATGGCAAAAGAAATTGTAGCGTCGAAATTAGATAAGCTGATTATTTCGTTAGACGGCTCTACGCCTGATGTTTATCAAAAATATCGTGTAGGCGGCAATTTTGAAACCGTTCTTAACGGCATCAGGAATTTAGTTAAATGGAAAAATTCGTTAAAATCAATTACGCCTGTTTTAGTTGTCCAATTTGTCGTCTTCCGCCACAACGAACACCAAATTGAAGACATAAAAAATTTAGTAAAATCATTTGGTAAGATTCGCTTAGAATTAAAAACGGCTCAAGTTTACAACTTTGAAAACAAGCAGAGTATCTTACCTCTAAACACGGTCTTTTCACGATATGACTTTAGCGACAAAGTACCACCTCATATAAAAAGCAATCTGTCAAACCGTTGTTGGCGTTCATGGCATAGTGGTGTTGTTACGGTTCAAGGCAATTGGATACCTTGTTGTTTCGACAAAGATGCCAATTTTACGATGGGCAATTTGCTTACCGAAGACTTACCTGATATATGGGAAAACGCAGCATATAAAAATTTCAGAGACACCATTTTTTCTAATAGACAATCTATCCCTATGTGTAGAAATTGTACAGAAGGATTACATGTTAAACCTTAAATATTCATTATGTTTGTAAAAAAAAAGATTGTGTCAGAGAAAAAACATTTAATATTCCGTGCGCTTGAACCTGAAGACTTAGATTTTCTTTTTGAGTTAGAAAATAATCCTGAAGTTTGGCGTGTAAGCGAAACCATAGCACCTATATCGCGGGATACCCTGCGGAAATTTATAGCATCATCTTATCTTGATATTACGCAAACTCACCAAGCACGATTTATTATTGTTTCTTTAGAAAATAATTCGGCAATAGGCAATATTGATTTATTTGATTATGACTCCATTAACCGACGAATAGGCATTGGCATTTTAATTAGTAAAAAATATCGCGGAAATCATTATTCAAAAGACGCTTTAGAATTAGTTATGGACTATTGTTTTAATGTGTTGTTTGTTCATCAAATTTATTGTAATATTCAGAAAAAAAACACGGTGAGCTTAAACCTGTTTCAACAACTCGGATTCAAAATAATTGGCTTAAAAAAAGAATGGTATCTATCTGATAATAAATGGGAAGACGAATACCTGTTACAAAAATTAAAATAAAAATGCTTTTATGTAAATATTTTTTTCATACTTTCGTAAAATTAAGAATTAGTATATTTAGGATGAAAAAAAACATTCTCTTAAGTCTTTTTTTGTTATTTTTTTATAGTGGATTTTCGCAAACAGGGCAATTTAAAGAAATTTTTATTGATGCTGAATATAAGTTTATGTATGAAAACTTTAAAGGTGCTATTCCGCTCTATAAAAAAGTCTTAAAAGAACAACCAGACAATGCCAATATCAACTATCGTCTTGGATTGTGCTATCTAAACCTAGAAAAACAGGACGATAAAATTAAAGCAATTCCTTACCTTAAAAAAGCAGTAAAAAACATAACCAATGATTACAATGAAGGCTCCTATAAAGAAGACCATGCTCCAAAAGATGCCTATTTCTATTTAGGAAATGCCTACCGTTTAGATATGCAATTTGAAAATGCCATTAATGTATATGAGAAGTTTAAGTCCATGCTATCGGTAAAAGAGGTGTACTATATTAGTTTTGTAAAACGCGAAATTCAAGCCACCCGGAATGCCATAGAATTGACAAAATTTCCTGTAAAACTGGATATCGAACCATTAGGTAAAGCCATTAATACCAATAAATATGTTGAGAATTATCCTGTTGTTTCTGATGATGAACAAACCATTGTTTTCACAAAAGGGACTAAAAATAATTTTTCAACTGATGTACAAATTGATATGAACGACCCGGATTATCAAATGGACAGTCTGTACTTTACAAGAAAAATTAACGGTAATTGGTCACCGGTAATAAACATTACCAAAATGCTCTCTTCCCGTTATGACAAGATGGTTCCTACCTCTTTATCTGCCGACGGGAATACATTATATTTTGTGATTGATAAAAATGATAATGGAGACATTTACACTAGCAACTATAAAAACGGAACCTGGTCAAAAGGCAAGAAATTAAACGGAAATATTGATACGCGTTTTTGGGAATCACATGCTTGTGTTTCCGTTGATGGTAAAGCGCTTTACTTTACAAGTGATCGACCGGGAGGATATGGCGGTATGGATATTTATGTTTCTTATAAAGATGCTGATGGCAACTGGGGAAAAGCTATTAATTTAGGTCCTACAATAAATACAGAATATGACGAAGAAACGCCTTTTATTTTAGACGACAACAAAACACTTTATTTCAGTTCCCAAGGACATTATAGTATGGGCGGATTTGATATCTTCCATAGTCGGCTAATGTCTAACAATAAATGGTCAACACCATTAAATCTTGGTTACCCAATCAATACCGTTGGAAATGATTTATTCTATGTGCCAAAATCTAATGGCTCCTATGCATTTTTTCCGCTTAACAGCAAAAACATATCTGATAGAGGCGTTGGCGGGGACGATATTTACACCATTAGGATAACCCCTCCTGAAAATCAAGCAACGGAAATTGTACTTAAAGGAACGATTACGCTGCAAGACAAAAGACCCGAATATCCTAAAGACTTATTGGTATATATTATTGATACTCTAACAAGCGATACGATAAAAAAAGTGAAACCGGATTTTTCTAACGGACAATACAAAACGATAATTAATGCCGGTTCTTATGAAGTATTATTTCGTGCCAGTGGTTATCAAGATGATGACCAATTATTGTTTATCCCTGAAATATATACACGATCTGAAGTTGTCCTAAACTCCGAACTAATTCCATTAGAAGTTTCTCACGGGCAATATGTTGTGATTAAAAGTATTTTGTTCGATTACGGCAAATATGATTTGAGACGAGACGCATTAATTGAAATTGAAAAATTATTTAATCTGATGCAGAAAAATCCCGAACTATATGTCGAAGTTATTGGACATACTGACTCATGGGGCAGTAAAGAATTTAATCAAAAACTTTCAGAAAATCGTGCTCGTGCCGTGGTCAATTATTTAACACAAAAGGGTATTGCTCCGGAACGCTTTGTTGCAAAAGGCATGGGTGAGAGTCAACCTATTGCTATCAATGAAACAAAAACAGGAGAAGATAGTCCTGAGGGTAGGCAACTAAATAGAAGAGTAGAAATAAAAATTCTCAAATCCAGTCCCGACTTAGTTATTTCACAAGAAGTCTATGTGCCTGAAAATTTGGCTTATCAATCAGGAATGGACAAATTAAAATATGAAAAATATACGATTTTACTTGCTTCCGGCATTAAGAAAATCACTAAAAAAGTAGATTTCAAAATGAATGAGACACTTGTTAACGGCACCTATTATTACACGACCGGTAATTTTGATGAAAAGTCAAAAGCATTAACGCTCCTAAACAAACTGGTTGACAATGGCTTTTCTGACGCTAAAATAATCAACCTTAATAAACTAAAAAACATACAAGGAAGTTCCGACCAATTAACCACAACCACTATTTCTAAAGATGAAAACACTTTTTTCACTATTCAGATAAAAGCACTTTCAAAACCTGTCAACAAAAATATATTTAAAAAATTAAATCCTGCAAAGATTGAAGAAAATCTTGGAGAAGATGGTTTTTATCGTTATACTTACGAAAAAATTAAAGGATACAACAATGCAAAAGTAACATTAAATCAAGTTGTTAATTTTGGTTACCCTGATGCGTTTATTGTTCCCTATGGAAAATACCACCGGGAAATAACAAAAGACTTGGTTTATACCATTCAAATTGCTTCTTTGAACACCCCCATTAAACTTTCTCACTTCTCTAATATTAAGGGAGTTAAGGAGTATATTGGTGATGATGGTAAGTATAAATATATCTATGGCGAATATAAATCAATGGCAGAAGCTCATAAAGACATTAAGAAACTTGCCAAAAAAGGTTATTCTGATGCTTTTGTCATTAATCTGAATAAGTTTAAATAGAATGAAAAAATTGTTTGTTTTGTTTTTTCTGATGGGTGCTATCACTTTTTCCGGATTTTCACAAAAACCCACCGCTTTGCAATTGAGAAAAAACTTTTCGGAAGGTTATAGACTTTTTAATCTTTATAATTATCAAAGAGCAATGTCTTACTTTTTCTCTTTGTATAAATATGATACTAAGAATGCTAATTATGCCTACCTGACAGGTGTTTGTCTCTATAAAACCAAACGATACAAGAAAGCCATATCTTTCTTGAAACAAGCTGTAAAAAATACAACTGTTGAATACAAAGATTTCAATTATTCAGAAAATAAAGCGCCATTAGATGCTTACTTATATTTAGGACTCAGCTACCACAAATCATATCACTTTAAAAAGGCAATAGATACTTATGAATTTTACGAAAAAGCAAATGAGAATGCAGATAAAGAAAAGGTAAACCAATATATACGCGCTGCTAAATTTGCAATGAAATCAATTGGAGATTCTATTAAAATAACAATTACAAATCTTGGTAAAAATATTAATTCCAAATACAACGATTATGCACCTGCTCTAAGTGCAGACGAAAAAACGCTAATTTTCACTTCCCGACGAGAAGGCAATTATGGTGACATGACCGACGAAGGCGATTTTTTTGAAGACATTTATATTGCTAAAAATAAGGGTGGTAAGTGGCTTCCTGCAAAGAACATTGGAAAAACAATAAATACTGAAATGAATGAAGCATCGATAAGTCTCTCTCCTCAAGGCGACAGATTATTTATATACAAAGACGAAGGCGGCATTGGAGATATCTATGAATCATTTTTTCGTAACAATGCATGGACCAGTCCAAAGAAATTTCCTACTATCAACTCCAGCAGCAATGAAACACATGCCAGCATTAATACTGAAAGTGACATTTTATACTTTGTTAGTGATCGTCCCGGCGGTATGGGAGGAACAGATATTTACTTTAGCAAATTACTGCCTAACGGCGAATGGGGCGTACCTCAAAATATAGGCTCCCCCATCAATACGCCATTTAACGAAGATGGCGTAATGATTAGTCCTGATGGAAACACTCTTTATTTTAGCTCCGAAGGACATAACACTTTTGGTGGATATGATTTGTTTTATTCCAATCTAAATGATAAAGGAAAATGGTCACAACCGATTAACTTCGGTTATCCCATCAATACACCGGAAGACGAACGATTTATTGTTATTACACCAGATAACAAAAGAGCTTATTTTTCAACTGTCAGAAAAGACACTTACGGTGGCATGGACATTTATATGATGAATTTTTTATCGTTACCTGAAAAATCA
>Ga0114934_10002809_pt1 | contig 11025 bp, 11 predicted proteins | sample 4SBtaG_2_FD_99695 | JGI IMG/M metagenome (GOLD analysis project Ga0114934, IMG submission 99695) | Deep subsurface microbial communities from Kolumbo volcano to uncover new lineages of life (NeLLi) - 4SBTROV10_white metaG | ecosystem: Environmental > Aquatic > Marine > Volcanic ...
AAATATGGAACTGAACATTTAGCTAAGTATTGTGCAAAATATCTTAATAAATGGTGGGATCCGGACAAATTTAATTGGTATAAGCTGACCGGAGCATATACGGAATTAACTGAATACTGTGCACCAGAGTTTTCAAATCTTCAGCTTAAACAATTACTTTTGCATAAAAATCCACTTGCAAGAAAGTTTGCAATAGAAGAACTTGAAAGGAGGAAAAATGATAAGAACTTAAGGTAAAAACAAAACTTTTAAAATTGAACATTATGGTGTTACGCCATAATTTAAAATTCTGATAATCGTAGAATTTACAGCTTTTAACTACGCTTTCGTTCACTTTTGAGTACAAAAGCTCCTCAATCGTAGTTATTTCGCTTTAAAATTCACATTAATTAAAGAACTTTAAAAGTTTAGTTTTCAAAAATTGATACGCAATTTTAAACTGCTTAATTCAAAATTTTAAGCAAAAGGAGGTGTTGAACTACCATAACCTAAAGAATATGGTTTTCTTGAGAAGAACATATAAAAATTTTCAAGAGAGGGTCTATCACAACAAATGTAGTACTACAAAAGCAAAAAAGGAGACAATAGTGAATCATTATCACTGCTACCTGATTTACTTTAAACCAAATTAAAATCATGAATTAGACATATATACACACATATTTAATGTCTATCCATCATGATTTGAAGGAGATCTATAGAACAATAACTTTTAGACTACAAAGTTCCAAACAAGATTTGGACACCCAAAAGACAAAGTTAACTAAGACTTGATCTTAGACGCTAAAGACAAAGAATTACACATACCTTATCCTCCAGGTATAAGCAAACCGAACCCACAGATAAGGGGGCTGTAGAAGGGTTCACCCAGCAAAAATTTGGTAATTTGCTATAAAATTTAATGGAGGATTATCAATGAACATTTTAAACCTACTAAATGTAACTAAAACTGTAGCATCAGCTATAGTCAACTTTGTCAACAGTACAAGTGAAATTTCTTCACAATCAGAAAGAATTTTAGAGGAGTTATCCAAAGAATTTTCAAATTTAAAAGCTAATGTAGATAACACAATCCTCGAAAATATGTCAGAAGCAAAGAAAGCTTCTGAAGACATGAAGAACCTATTTTCAGAAGATAATTCATCTATGACTTTACAAGAAAAGATGGCAATTGCGAAAGATCTTTTATCTAAAAAAGCAAAAGCTCACATTGATAATGCGATAATGTATGCTTTTTTAAGTGTATTAAGTATAATAGATGTATTATTAGCTATCGGGGAAACTTTTGTTTTTTTAACTTCTCTAATAACCGCTAAATTTAAAAGTGAATTATCCACTTTTAAATTCATTATTTAAAGTTATACTATATTACTTTAATTTAGGAGTCATTATAGATAGGCACTAAAATGTAATATCAACAAAATATAAATTTGTTATTCATACAATAACATATGTAATTATAATATAGTGATTATATAAAATACCATTTGTAATAAATGATATTATATTGTATTATAATAAAGAAGGCTGTGGGGGCAATTTATGCCCCCACAGCTCGGAACAAAACTACACCAAATTTAGGAGTTTTTAGATGATCAAAAGATTCTCTCTTACGAAAACAGTAATGGGAAAAGATTTTAATTTTGAATTTGAAAAAGGATCATACTTAATTAAAGGAGCTAATGGTGCTGGAAAAACAACAGTACTTAGCTCTTTACACCCTTTTGATGATTTTTTATCAAAAGATAGGTCAATACGAGATTTACTTAAACCCGGAGGTAAAAAAGAAATAGTTTTAACAAGATTTTCTGATGAATATCTTATTAGAATAAGAAAAAAGAAAAGTTCTGATGACTTTTTTATTCAAAAAAATGGTGAACAAGTTTTATTAACCACAAGTGTATCTATATTTAAAAAAGAAGTTGATAAAATTTTTAATAGAAAATATTTCCTCTTTAGCCAACTACATTCAAATCTTAAAAACTTCTCAAATTTACAAAACTCCGCTATTAAAAATATGTTTTTAACATTAGCTTCTGGGGAAGAATTTGCTAATATACAACAAATACTAAGAGAAAAAATAAAAAGCTTATCTTCTAAATATGAAAATATAACTCATCAATTACTTGGGCTAGATAAAGGAATAGAGCAATTTGATATAAAACATACTGAAGAAGAACTTCAAGCTACTATAACTAATTGTAAAGCTTCTCTTGAAAAAATAGAAATTATGCTTAAAGATAATGATTCTAAACGATCCCAACACATTGAGCTTACAAAAGCTAAAAACAAAGAAGAATCTTATATTCAATATTTAATATCGTCAATTAATTCTATAGAAGAAAAAGACGATCACGTCAGCAATAGTAAAGATAAGGTTAAGACTTATAGTGAAAACATAAATAGACAAAAAGAACTAGAAGAAATACTAACTAATATTCAAAATAAAGAATATGATGAAATAGCAATAATCGATAATAAAATAAATGAATTAAAAATGAAAAAGTATAAGCTCTCAAATGAAATTGAAACAACTAAAAAATATGAAAATCTTCCTTGTGAAAAATCTTTACAAAAGAAATGCCCACTAGTGCCAGAAAAACTTATTGATATGAAAGTTTTAAATGCTCGTATGGACAAATTATTAGACGATAAAAATAAACTTGAAGCTGGAAAAAAAGCTATTAAACAAAAATATGCTAACGAAAGAGAAGCTTTTGAGCTAGAGCAACGAGGGTTGACTAAAGAAATAAAAGAGCAAGAAAAGCTTTTAGAGTATATCAGATTTGTAGAGGAATCATCAGCTAAGCTTGAAAAGTATAGAAAAGATTTAGAAGAATCTGAAGCTAAGTTAAAAGAAATAAATGATAAAATAGAAGAAGTAGGATTTGATAGTGACCTTTTAATGAAGCTTACTGAAAAGAAAATTAATATTACAAATAAACTTAATTCAAGCGAACAAGAATTAAAACTAATAAAAATAGTAAAATCTTCTGAAGAAGAAAAAAATAGTTTACGTGAAATGCAAGAAGCTATTATGAAAAAGAAAGAATCCTTTGCTAAAATACAGAAGTTATTTTCGGTTAATGAATTTCCTGCTGTTGAATTGTTATCTGTTCTTGAACAAATTAATACAACTACTAATCATTTACTAGGACTATATAATCCTAATTTTAGATTAGAAGCTCATCTAAAAGATGATGCAAGACAAAGTATTATTCTTGATGTTATAAATAATGGAACAAAATTAAATTTAGATGATCTATCTTCGGGAGAAGGTGTTTGGATAAATAAATTCATAAGACTTGCTCTTGCTTTTACAGCAAGACAATCTTATCCTTATATAGATTATTTAACTTGCGATGAAGGTGAAGGTGCTGTAGATCAAGAAGCTAGAGAAATTTTTTTAGCTTCACATAATGATATGATTAGTAAATTTAATTTTTCTCAATTATTTATTGTAAGCCACGATCCAAGGGCAAATGAATTATTTGATCATGTAATTACATTTTAATCGCAAAAACTAAGGTTTCTTAAAAACACAATAATTAGATATAATACTTTTTAAAGGGGCCTTACGATGATAAAATTACAAGAATTTATTTACGACATTTATGATAAAGCAGATGACCTAACAATTTGGCATGTAGCCAAGAGCATATTAAACTACCCCTCTTTCCTTGTTGAACCTGTAATTACAAAATCAATGACAATTCCATCAATAAATTGCTCTTATTGTAAACATGAACAAGAAATTTCTGATAATAAAAGAATGTTTTGTAGAAGACATTTAATGCTTTATGAAATAAAAAAATTCTACATTACTGATTTTCCTTTATACTTTACATACAAAGATTTAATTATTTTCCCTCATAAATATAGTTTAAAATTTTTCGATAATGTAGTAATTGGAGCTTTTACATCTAAAAGAATTACAATTGAAAATAATGAATTATTTTATATGCTTAAATTTTCTTTCTTAAAAACACAATTACCATTAATAAACAATCCTGAAATTTATGATATAACTTCTCTCTATGATGAAGATGAAATTGAAGTATGTATAAATAATATAACTTTCTCCTTCATTAAAGAAAACGATGCATTCAAAGTTAAAATTTAATATAGGAGTTTAATAATGAAAAACAATGAAATATTATCTTATGAAGATATTTTAAGAATATCTACAATAATGAAAGATTATATTGAAGCAAAAAATGAAGATGATAAAAAAGCTTTAAAAAATAATATTAAAGATTTTGTTACTTTTATCAAAACAAATACAAATAATTTTGAAAAAGAAATAAAGGTTAAATTAAAAAAACCTTTAAAAGAAAAATCCAAGAAAACGTTATCTAATGTTTTAAAAGAGATTTTCAATACTCTTGAAAAGAAAAATTATTCTTCTGATTCTATTAAATTAGCTAATAAAATATTACAAAAACTTATTACAAAATTAAAATATTTGTAAAGGAATTACCATGAAGAAATTTAAAGGATCAAACTTCACTGTTTATTATAATAATAAAGGCAATGTTAAATTTGTTTTAACTAAGAATAAACTTTATTATGATAAAGATCTTGAAAACCATCCTTCTATAAAAAAATTAAGAGAAGCAAACGTGTCTGCGGGCATTGCTATGTATGCTGTACCTGCAGGCATGATTAGAAAAGCTTTTCCTACACAGGGACCAACAAGTTCAATTGAAACTTATAGCATAGAAAAAAACTTAGGGCCTTTAACTGAAAGCATGAATTCTATTATGGCAAAAAAAGGTAAATCTATTATACAAAAAATAAAAAACGGTAAACCTACATTCACAGCTACAACTAAAATAAAAAAAGTTGCTCCTGCATTTTCTCTTGTAAAAAAAGCTTTAAAAGAAAAATTAAAAAAATCAACACTTAATGAAGCATTGCTAGAAACAACTGCTGATGAGAAAAAACTTTTTAGATTAATAACAGAGGATAATCCTGATTTACTTTTAAAAGAAATTAAGAAAATTGCAAATAAAAATACTATAGATGATGCTATATATTTTAGTAAATATCCTGAAAAACTTCGTTCTTACATTATAGAAAATTTAAAAAAGAAAGGTAAAAGTGTAGCACGATTTAAAAATCTTTATGGAACTTATCATGCCGAACTGAATAAAGTATTTGATGAAATACTTTCTGGAAATCAAGCTTGGAAAAGACATCTTGTTCAGAATCAGATAGATATAACCTCAAATTTCCTAGCTTATAAAACAGTAACAACAAATCTAACTAAAGAAATAGTTATACATGAAATTATATCAGATATTGATCCTTATGATTTAAATGTTATCCAACATGTTGCATATGACTATGTTAATATAGCTAAAGCAGGAGTATTAACTACAGCTGGAATCATTGGACTTCTTGCTTTAGGTGCATTTTTAAAAAAAAAGAAAAGGAATAATTAAATGAAGTTACTTTTTAACCCATCAGACTACAAAAAAACAATTCCTTTAACAAATGAACCCGATAAACGATATAGCCCTAAATTTAATAAAGATTTCATAAAACATTTTGATGAAATAAGTAAGACTTTAAAACTTGATAAATATAAAAAAGTTTTTAAAATGCTTATTGAAAAAGGTTTTGTTGTTTTTTATGCAAGCAGTTTTCCTAACATTTATTTTACACCAATAACAGGTAGAATTTATATGCCTATATTTTATTTTATTAGATATTTTTCTCAAAACCCTGTTGCATTATTAGGAACACTTATGCATGAACTATCTCATTTTGTATTTTCATATGCTCCTAAAAAATCATTAAACTTATTTAAACCTTTATTAGTTAGATATTTTAAATTAATGTTTGTTATGGCTGCTAAAAAAATTTATAAACAAAAAATATCTGCTAATCAATTAAATTTTTTTACTGAAAAAATAATTAAAAAATACATAACAACAGTTGATTTTACATTAAAAACATTTAATGATATTATTCTAACTAAAATAAAAAAATTAGAAAAACTTTATGGTCTATCTCCTATTTTTAAAAAAATTATAATTTTAGCTTTAAATCTTTATAAGCATTTAATGAATTGGGGTCAACCTTATGATTCTAAAGAAGAAAAACTTATATACATACTCATAAACATACATAGTAAGCTAAGTGGTGTTCCTTTATCTAAAAGGGATTTAGCTCAGCCAGGACTTCCAGTACAAGAAATACTAGCTCCATCTGAAATTATTTGTTTACAATCAGAACAAAATTCTATTGTAAAACAAAAAGTCATTAGACTTGTATATGAAATAATAAAAGATAGACCAGCTTTAGGATTTTAAAAAATGACTTTATACGAAACGCTTAAGAGAATAGATAATTTCTATAGAAAGCTTCAAGGCGAAATAGATTTCTTTTCTAATAAATACACTAATGGTGTTAGCGAGTTATCTAAAGATTTGCTTACTTGTGATGATTTGGATAAAAAGACACTTACAAAACTTCTTAAAGAGCTTGCTCCAAAAACTCCATTAGCTAAAAAACGAAGTCTTGTATTCTTATTACTAGCGTTTCAATTTAAACATCTTACAAAAGATAAAATATCTAAAAAGATATTAACCATCTTTGCTTATAAATTCTTTAATCTTCATATGAATCGATATTTTCCACAAGGAGTTGATCCTATAATTTGGGATCTTACAAAACAAAAAATTGATAAAAGGTCTTATCTTAAAAAATATGAAATTTTCGCGATGCTGCAATTTTTAGGAGACGATCTATATCATATACTAGAAAAAGCTAAAACTCCTGATAAATTAGGCGCTACTATGCTTAAACAATTAGTTACTATAAGAAATAAGTTGAATCAAATAATAAAAACCTTTGCTAGAAAATATTATAAAATTTTTAAAGAAGAAAAAGAAAGAAAACAAAAAGAAGAACAACCAAAATCTAAATATGATGAAGATGTTTCTCTTGAACTTTTGATTAGGCAAGGCATACTTGATTTAAAAAATGAAAGTGAATCTTATTTATCGAATCTCATTAAAAAACAAAATAAAAGAATAGAAATATCACCAAAATTTATAGTTTACCTAATTAAGCAAATTAAAATAGAAAATCTTGATTTTTTATCTAGCTTATTTGAAAAACTTATTAAAGATACAACTATAACTGAAAAAAATTTATATCAAGTTATATCTAAAAACCCGAAGTACTCTAAAGATAAAACATTACTAGGTGAATGGATACTCGAATCTTTTAGAAAAAATAAGAAAATGATGAAGAAAGTATTAGCACTCAACGCTATTTCTAAACGTCGAATAACTAAATACTTTCTTCTTACATTATACAGAGTTATTTAAGAAACCCTTTTTGGTTTAAAGAAGGGCAAAGTAAAATCAACATTGATGTCTTCATAGTAATCTTTACCAGAAACTGTAATAGGCATATTCAAAGTTTCATTATTAAAACTAAAAATAACATTCACAAAAATAGCTTGTTCTTCAGTAGCACTTTCAATTTGCACATCATGCAAAGTTATTCTATCTTCCCATATTGATATTTGAGCCATTAGTTCTTCTCGTAAAGAGCTTAATGTAACTTCATCAAGTTGATCAAAAAGATAGAGGTATAAAGATGTACCAAAATCAGGCAAAAACATTCTTGAACCTCTTGGTGTTGTAATTATATTTCTAAGAGAGATTAATATAACATCTTTATCTTTTATTTTTGCAAAGTCACCTGAAGGTGCTCTTTTCTCATAATAATTAATTAAATTAATCATTTACAATCCCTCTCAAAAAATATATTATTCATTATTAAAAAGACTTGTTAATCCTTCCTGCTTTAATTTCTGCTGCAACCATAACTACTCGGATCAAAGACATAAGTGCATTTAGCATCATCTCAATTCTTAAAGGCATAAGATGATCTGGACTTTGTAGGTTATCTACAAATCTCTTTTTGTACTTCTCATAAGCTTCATACAGTTTATTACCAAAAGGATGCTTAGCTACACCTGTAAATTCTTTTGATATATACATATCATAGTTACTAACGATTGCTTTGTAAAAAGGAACAAGTCCTCTTACAATCTTAATCCCGTCAGCTTTAAACCAATCTTCTGGCTTTATACCATTCTTTTTTAAATATATCACAAGAAGATCAATCATAGAATCAGGTAAATTCTTATAGCGCTGCTTAAACATCTCTGGCCTATTGTTTGCAGCATTATTTATGTCACGCTTTTTTATACCCCAAGTTCTAGTTATGATATCAAACCTTTTCATAAATAATTCTTTTGCATCTATTGGTTCCTCATATCTAATTACAAAAGTTATAGCCATAACTAAAAAATCTCTTGCTGTAAACTTTGGTAAGTTCTCTAGTGTTACTGTTTTCTTCTCTTGTGCTGCGTCCTCAAATAACTCAATAAAATCTTTCATACTTCTTCTCCTTTAATTTTTATTTTCTTGGTAGCCCTGTAATCTTTTTCAACACAGGAACTACTTCATTCTTTGTTCTTTCACCTTCTATTATTAACTGGAATATTTCTTTACTTCTTAAAATAATATCATTATTTCTAGAGCTTAATGTTGGTTTATCCGATTCAAGTAAGCATGTAATACTATAACAAGTATTCACTTGGCCAAATCTATGAACTCTATCTTCAGCTTGATTCTTATCAACCCATCGCCAAGGTTCATTTAAAAACAATACTGTATCTGATTCAATTAAAGTTAAACCAACTGATAGTATTTGAAGTGTTCCAACTAAAAAGTGAATATCTTCATTCTGCAAAAATGCTTCTATGTTTTTAAGTCTTGTTGCAAAATCAATATTACCTGTTGCTAAAACTCCTCTTAAACCTTTTTTATCCATTGTTTCAACAAACTTCTCAGCAGCTTCTGGATAAGAAGTCATAACTATAATTTTCTTTGCTTTTGATTGTTTATAAACTTTCATGAACTCATCAACACCATTAGTAGCTATTGAAGTAACCATTTGCCTATGACGAGCCATGTAAACATCACCGATTGCTTTACCAAGAGCTGAAGCATGTAATTGATTTGCTCTTCCAGCATAAGTTCTGAATTTCTTTTTATCAGGATTATCCATAACTTTAAGCAAATGTTTTTCATAAATTGTTTTTAAAGTTCTATCTGGACCATTATAAAAAGCATCAGATCTTATTATCTTAACTATCTTCATATACTTATCATAATTTCTTGATAAGTATTTTGTTTTTTTCTTATACTTAAGAACTAATTTATCTATTATTTTCTGGTATTCAAGAACATGTGGTTTTTCTTCTTTAATATATTGTTTAATAAAAGTATTAATAGCTTTCTTAACAGTATCTATTTGATATTCTTTTATATCAGGAAGTTTAACAAAAATGTTTTGCCTAACCTTTGGAGGAAGTTTTAAAGTACCTTGTACATCAAACTTTGTTTTTCTATAACCAAGAAAGTTAAATTTCATATTAAAAACTTTCATAAGATTAATAGAAGTAGTCCTAACTAACTTTTTATATATCTCTAAGCCTTCCTCATTTAATTGCTTATCAAGTATAACTAAAATTGGAAGTATTTCTCTTGGAATACCTTTTATAGGAGTTCCAGATTGTAAAATCACATCTTTAATATTATAATTTTTTATAAGTTTTATAATCAATTTAGTTCTTCCAGAAGATAACTCTTTAAGAATATGGCTTTCATCAACAACAAGAGCTTTCTCTGTTGTAGTTGGTAACAATGATTTTACTTTATTTAGCGATTCAATATTACTAATAATAATTTTCTTTCTTGTTAATGGCTCTGGAGGCGTTACTCCTTGAATGAAAATTTCTCTATGCGCAAGATCAACATCATTATGATATTTTTTTACAAATTTTCTAAATTCATTAAACCAATTTACTTTCAAAGAATTGGGACACACAACAATTGTTTGTTCTGCATCTATAACTTGAGTTAAAGCAATAGCTGTTGCAGTTTTTCCTAAACCTTGATCAAATGCTAAATAACCACCTCTTAAATTTCTATGTTTTTTATTTCTTAAGTAATGATAAATAAAAGCTTCCTGATGAGGTAATAATGAAATATCAAGTTTCTTTTTAAGAATAGAAGAAACATCTATATCAGTTGCTGCTCCTTCTTCAAGGGCTTTTGCTAACCATGATTGCTTTTTTAAATTTTCAGAAGAAGCTCTGTATCTTCTTATTCGTGTTATTTTATACAAACCATAAAACATATAAGCTAATTCAAACAGTAATGTAGAAGGAATTTTATATCTTTTAAACCAAAATCCTACTTTGTTGTTAAATAAGTATTTAATTGTTCTTCCATATATTTTATACAACAAATTAAGATCGGCTAATCTCACGCCATCTAGATAGCTAGAATCGCCTTCTTGTTTTACTGTTATTGAAAATAAACCCATTACTTATCCTTAAAACATCTGTTATAAATATTCTCTGCTGTAAGACCAATATACATTTGCTTACCGGAATTGCTTTTAACTCCTAACCACCTTGCATCATAATCAAAATTATTTTCTTTAGGTCTGATATCTAAATGCAATCCTGGCTTATACCAATCAGGGTATATTCCGATGCCATTAAATTTATTAAATCTCTCAGCTTTAAGAAAAAAATCTAAAGCACTAAGACTACAATGAACATCAACTGCCATTCCTTTATAGTGATATGAATTAGGAGAATGACCAGATGTTGCATAACCACAATTAATGTATATAGGAATTCCCATGTAATCTCTTAACGCATCAAGCGCAAAGATTAACTCTTTAGCTATTTTTGTCCAATCACCCCAATTTTCATTTGGAGAAAAATGTTTAATATCTTTCCAATCTTCTTTAGTCATTAAAACCATAACGTAAACCTCCTTAAAATTATTGAACTACCATAACCTAAAGGATATGGTTTTCTTGAGAAGAACATATAAAAATCAATTCATTAAAAGATAATAGGAACATTCTTTTTCTTCAATCTTTTTAGCTTTTTTTTATCACGATTAGATTTAACAT
>Ga0114934_10002810_pt1 | contig 11022 bp, 6 predicted proteins | sample 4SBtaG_2_FD_99695 | JGI IMG/M metagenome (GOLD analysis project Ga0114934, IMG submission 99695) | Deep subsurface microbial communities from Kolumbo volcano to uncover new lineages of life (NeLLi) - 4SBTROV10_white metaG | ecosystem: Environmental > Aquatic > Marine > Volcanic ...
AAAGATATGAAAGATATGAAAGAGATAAAAGCTAATAAAAAATAATAAATAGTAATATTCAAAATTAATATCCCCGCTACCGCAAGCGTCTTCGCTTGTGGTCATCTTTCTTATCCTCTCTACCGCCGTTACCGAACGATTATAACCATACAGAACCCTAATAGGATTACGGATATGTAGTATATCAGCATTATTTACCTAATCCAATAACTTATTCGTTCCGTAGAAAGGAACAAATATTTGTAAAAACCAATTCCAAAAAAAATAAAATTCCCATTCCTCTTTAAGAGGGAAGATATACTTTCTGAATGTCTTATGCTAAACCGCTATCAAAAGAGTCCTGTTTTGTTAGTTTGCTATTATTAACAGTTATTACATTTTCTGCTAAAAAACATGCCATATAAAGCCCTGGCTATTAATGTGTTGTGGTTTTTGTAAAAAAACACATTATTACAAGCAACCTTTTTGATTTCTGTGCGTCTTAATTAATGAAGCTAGCACCATAGTTCAGTTTTTTCCTTGTGATAGGGGGCGTTTTTTAATGCTCCCTTTCATTTTTATACCGGTCCTTAACAACTTTCAAATTCCGTTTTATCCTTTTAAAACCTGTCCGTAAAAGTGGAGAATCGTCAAAAATAGATTTAAATGCGGGTTCTGATAAATTTTCCCATTCCGAAATATTGGCAGATAACAAAAACGGTTTGGGTGAAAACGCATCAATCGTTGTAGGTTGTATTTTTTGGTTCCAAGGACATACATCTTGACATATATCGCACCCGTATAGCCAAGGCGAAGTATCATATTCCGGCTGTGTCATAGATTTTCGTTCAATCGTTAAATAAGAAATACACTTTTGGGCGTCTAAAAAATGTGGTTTTAATGCACCCGTAGGACAGGCCTCAACACAACGCGTACAGTTTCCACAATGGTCGGCCGCTATTGTGCTGTCATTTTTCAGTTCAATATTGCTCAAAATCTCGCCTATAAAAACATACGAGCCATAGTCCTTATTGATGAGGAGTGTATTTTTACCTTTCCATCCCAGTCCTGCATCCACAGCAAGCGCCGTTTCGTAAACCGGTGCCGAATCAACAAAACATCTGCCCTGAATAGGACCTATTTCGTTATTAATAAAAACCCGTAAGCGACACAAACGGGCTTTCATTACCTGGTGATAATCTTGACCAAGGGCATATTTACTTACTTTCGGTATTTTCCCCCCTGGCGGTAAATTTTTGGGGAAATAATTCATCAATACAACGATTGCAGAACGAAAACCTTCTTGTAGCAAGGCAGGATTCATCCGTTTATCAAGATGACGCGTCATAAATGACATTTCACCATGATGGCCTTCTTCAAGCCATTGCCGGAGCAATTTTTTTTCTTCCGTAAATTCCCTGAGTGGTGTAAAACCACAAGCCGCAAATCCTAATCTCAGTGATTCCTTACGGATGGTTTCTATCTGTTCTTGCGACAGTGTCAAGGTTTTGTGTGTTTGTAGATATCAATTAATTTACCGGCAGCAGAAAAAGGGGACAGTTGCTCATTAATAACGGCTTGTTTCATCTTTTCATATTGCTTTTTTACGGCAGGCGTATTCAAAAAGTCGTTTTTTAGACTTTCCCATATCGAAGATTCCAACCAATATTTTGATTGTTGTTCCCGATTGGTTTTAAAATACCCGGAAGCCATAATTTTCCTTCTGAAAATATTAATTTGTTCAAAAATAGTGTCAATACCGTTACCTTCCAATGCGGAGCAAGTTGCTACCGTTGGTTGCCATCCGGAATCTTTTAAGGGAAACAAATGCAGTGTATTTTGATAGGCTTTGGAAGCCAGGTTTGCTTTATTGATATTGTCTCCGTCCGCCTTATTGATAGCTATCATATCAGCCATTTCTATAATACCACGCTTAATGCCTTGCAATTCGTCGCCGGCACCCGCCAACATCAACAAAAGAAAAAAATCAACCATAGAACGGACTGCGGTTTCAGATTGCCCCACACCAACGGTTTCAATCAAAATATAATCATAGCCGGCTGCTTCGCACAAAATAATTGTTTCACGCGTTTTTCGTGCCACACCACCCAACGACCCTGATGATGGCGATGGGCGAATAAAAGCATTTTCTGAAGCTGACAATTTTTCCATACGGGTCTTATCGCCTAAAATGCTACCTTTGGAAGTTGTGCTACTGGGGTCCACTGCTAATACAGCAACTTTATGGTTTTGCTTTAAAAGCGAAAGCCCAAAGCGTTCAATAAAAGTGCTTTTCCCAACGCCAGGAACACCGGTAATGCCAATTCGAAATGAATTGCCGGAAAAAGGCAGACATTTTTCTATCAACAAATTAGCATCTTTTTGATGTTTGGTATGTGTGCTTTCAATTAAAGTAATGGCCTTTCCCAAAGCAGAGCGGTTTCCATTTCTAACCGCTGAAAACAATTCGTCCAACGATGCAGTTTTTCCACTTTTATTACTTGTCGGATTAATATTTTTTGGCGGCACAACCCCCTTTTTTACATTTAATGCCGACTTATTTATATGATTCTTTTTCAATTTGTTTTTATCTTTTACAGAAAACTAAAATTAGTTTCTTTTGAAAATAGTATTTTTGATATTCACAAAACAAAAGTAAAAAACTTTTTTCACTTTGGTATTACAAAGAAAAATATTGGGCACAGCATTTATCTTTCTTTCTGTATTTGCCTTGTTTACAGGCTGTCGTACTACCCGTTTAGTACCCGACGGTGAATACTTTTTGCAAAAAAATCAATTGAAGATAGTTGGGGGAAAAGATATTAATGCCGATGATGTGGAACCTTATTTGCAACAACGCCCGAATACTAAAACGGCTATTTTCTTTCCATTTCACTTGATGGTTTATAATTTGTCGCATTCAGGAAAAGAAACAAAACTAAAAAAGTTATTGGGTATCTATAAAATGGGTGAAATTATCGGCGAAGAGCCTGTTATTTTCTCCAAGGCAAAAACTCAAAAAACAATTAAAGAGATTAAAACTTTTTTAAATAATAAAGGCTATTTTGATGCTGCTATTGATTATAATATACTCCCTCATAAGAAAAAAATAAAAGTAAATTATCTGATTCAATTAAATAAACCATTTACTTTTTCCGGTATTACTTACCACATTATGGACAATCAAATGCGAAAAATTATTGTATCCGACAGTTTAAATTCTCTGATACATTCCGGACAGCGTTATGATGTTGACTTGCTGGATAAAGAACGGGACCGTATTGTTACCCTTTTGAGAAGTAATGGTTATTACTATTTCAACAAGGATTTTATATCGTTTCTTGCTGATAGCAGTAACCATCAGATAAAATTGGAAATGTTTGTAGGGGTTCACGATAAAAAGAACACGGCATTATTTAATAAAGTAAGGCAACGATATCGTGTTAACAAGATTTTTTATTATATGGATTTTAATCCAAAACAAGTATTAAACAATCCGGACCAATATTATCGGAATTTTGATACCATATCATATCACAAGCATATTTATTTTTTATTTCACAAAGACTGGTTTATTTCTCCCAAAATACTTCAAAAGGGTAATTATCAAATACCCGACAGTTTATATAACTTTAATTTGGTTTCTGAAACATATGATTATCTGTGGAAATTGGGAACTTACCGCTTAATAAATATCCGTTTTGAGGAGGATTCTAATCGTGCAGGATTTCTAAACTGCTATGTGGAATTGACACCCATGAAAAAATATACGGTTTCATCTGAATTGGAAGGCACTAACACTTCCGGAAATCTAGGGGTGTCAGCCAGTCTAAATGGTGTGGACAGAAGTTTATTGTATGGCGCAGAAATTTTTAATATCAATATGCATGGCGGCATTCAAAGGCAAACCGTATTTAAACAGTCCGATGACAAAACAGATATTATTGAATATTTACCTTTTAATACGATTGAAGCCGGGTTAAATATGGGTTTAAAGATTCCAACATTTTGGTTACCCTTGAATGCAGAAAATTTTGTGCGGAAATATCACCCGCATACCATACTAAAAGCCAGTGCCAATTATCAAAAGCGTCCCGAATATGAGAATCAGATAATTAATGGTAGTTATGGTTATATGTGGCATGTCGGAAAACATATTTTGAATGTTGTTAATCCACTTGAAATCAATTCAGTGTATGTGAGAAATATTGATGAGGCATTCAGTGAGAAAATTAACGGGACTTACCTGCAAAACAGTTTTTCAAATCACATGATTACTGCAACAAACTATACCTTTTTATTTAATACACAAAATATTAACAAAATAGAAAATGCGGTTTTCCTGCAACTAAAATTGGAAAGCTCAGGCAGCATTTTATACAATATTGAAAAGCATGCGAATGCACCACAAACCGATGGACATTATACGCTCTTCAACTTACCCTATTCCAATTATTTTAAAACGGATATAGATTTTCGATTTTACAATGAATTGAATAAAAACAATTCCCTGGCTTACCGGTTAATGGGTGGTTTGGCTGTACCCTATGGCAATCTGAATGTGATTCCTTTCGAAAAACGGTATTATGGTGGTGGTGCTAATGGTATCCGTGCCTGGCAAATCCGTTCTTTGGGACCCGGTTCTTTTTATGATTCTACCATGAATTATCCAAACCAATCGGGTGATATGGAATTAATGGTAAATGGGGAGTATCGTTTCCATCTATTTTGGATGTTGAATGGTGCTTTTTTCCTTGATGCCGGCAATATTTGGTCGGTATCCAAAGACGATGAACGGGCAGGGTCAAAATTTTATATTAATGAGTTTTACAAACAATTAGCTCTTGGGACAGGTTTCGGATTACGGTTTGATTTTACCGTATTTGTTTTTCGTCTTGATTTAGGTTTAAAACTCCGTGACCCCAAAGAACCGGAAGGACAACGATGGATTCCCGGTACGCGTCATTTTAGCGGAACAGATTTTACACTGAATCTTGGTATTGGCTATCCGTTTTAATCATGGTGATTATCCGTCTGATAGCACTAATCATTGTAAATTAGAACATAACCCGAAAGGGCTGTTAGTAATGAAAATTGATATAGCCCGAAAATTTCACAAATTTAGACTTCCTGACCTATGATTTTTAATGATTAGATTTACAATGAGTTACAGAGATGTAAAAAATAACTAGTAAAATGATTGTCATAGGTAGGCAGAATGCCGAAGCAATCTCCTTAATATCAGCAGATTATTGCACTCGTTCCTCCTTCGCAATGACGGAAGATTTATTAACTTAATGTTCTTGCTTTCTGATCCTCATTTGTATGAGTTTTCCCTCTATTAAGAGCGGATTAAGGGGTGTGTTTATTTTTGTTTCCGAAGCTAAATCCAAATGTTCTGCTTTTTTTTAATTGTCGTGGTAATGTTAAAAGATATTCAATAAATATATCGTCCCTGACGGGACTAATAAATCTCGCGGGAACTTTTGAAAAGTTAGTAGGATATCACTTAATTTTCCTGTTGGGTTAGGAAATCTGAATTTTGAAAAAAAGGTAAAAATAAGTGGCAAACCATTGTATTTAAAATTTAACTATATTTGCACCCTAAATTTTCAAAAAAACAGGATAAGGAATTATGGCTATTTTACAAGGAATCAGAAATAAAGCAGGGCTTTTAGTATCTATTGTTATTGGATTAGCATTATTTGCATTTATCATGGGCGATTTAATGCGTTCCGGTCGTTCTTTACTTAGGGGTGATGTCAATGAAATTGCTGAAATTGGTGGAAATTCAGTTTCTTACAAAGAATATTATGCTTTAGTAGAGCAATTGACAGACAACTATAAACGAAACACTAATAAATCGGGGTTAGACGAAGAAACCACCGAACAGATTCGTGAACAGGCTTGGGAAACATTGGTAAAAAATTATGTCATGCAAGAGGCATACGAAAGCTTAGGCATAGATGTTTCACCAGAGGAAGTTTTTGATATGGTTCAAGGCCAAAATATCGATAAACAGGTAATGCAAATTCCTATTTTTAAAAATAAACAAACCGGACAGTTTGATCGTGCTTTGGTAATCCGTTTTTTAAAATCATTAGATCAAGACCCGTCAGGTAATGCCCGTGTAAGTTGGTTAGCTTTTGAAAAAGTTCTGATTGAAAACCGTAAGCTAACAAAATTTTTCAACCTGATAAAGAAAGGATATTATGTCCCCAAGGTTATCGCAAAAGAAATGCAGCAGAATGATAATAAGAAAGTAAACTTCAATTATGTCGTAAAAAATTACGCCTCAATTTCTGACAGTACTATCACTGTATCTGACGAGGCAATAAAAAAATATTACAACGATCATATCAACACTTATGACCGCGAAGAATCCAGGGATATCAATTATATAACTTTTGATATCATTCCATCAGAACAAGATAATGAAATGGCAAAAAAATGGATTAACGACATCATCGTTGATTTCAAAAACGCAAAAGATGATAAAACATTTATAGATATTAATTCCGATCAGCCTTTTGATGACAAATGGTATAAACAAGGCGAATTACCTGCTAAAATAGATTCGTTTATGTTTGCCTCAGATACCGGCGCAATTTATGGTCCTTATTTTGAAGATAACGCTTATAAATTATCTAAATTAAGTGCCATAGCTTTACTTCCTGACTCAGCAAAAGCGCGTCATATCTTAATTCAACCAAGTGAAGATTTGCCTTACCCAAAAGCCAGGGCTTTAGCCGATAGCATCAAAAACTTACTTAAAAATGGGGCTGATTTTGTTTCCCTTGCCCGTCAATATTCTGCTGACAAAAACTCATTAGCAAAAGACGGTGACCTTGGGTGGTTTAAATCAGGCGATATGGTTAAAGAATTTGAAGATTCTGTATTTATGGCAAAAAAAGGTGATATTATTACGACCACATCACAATTTGGAATTCATGTTGTGGAAGTTGAGGACAAAGGACCTGAAACGAAGAAAGTTCAAGTCGCAACAATCGTAAGAAATGTAGAACCATCAGATGCTACCCGTCAAGTTTATTATGCTAAAGCAAGTCGCTTTGCCGGCGAAAATAACACATCTGAAAAATTTAATGCCGCCATTGACAAAGAAGGAATGACAAAACGAATTGCCAGTAACCTGAAAAAAATGGATAAAACGATTGCCGGATTAGAAAGTCCTCGTGAAGTAATAAAATGGGCTTATACTGCCGAAAAAGGTGATATTTCACCGGTATTTGAACTTGGTGATAAATTTGTCGTTGCCGAATTAACAAAAGTGGTAGAAAAAGGACCGGCACCATTGGAAGATGTTGAAAATGAAATAAAAGTAGCTGTTGTGAAAGAAATTAAAGGACAGAAACTGATAGAGAAATTTACACAAGCAAATGCCAAAACATTAGAAGAATATAGTAGTAAGCTAAATTTACCTTTGCAAAATGCTGAAAATGTTGTTTTCTCAGCTTATACCATTCCCGGTGCAGGTATTGAGCCCGAAGTTATTGCTACTGCAACCACTATACAACCCAATATCATGTCACAACCTATAGCCGGCAATAATGGTGTTTTTGTGTTGCAGGTAATCAGCACTGACACTGTTGGAACCGCTACCATTGAATCGGAGCAAATGAAACTATCCAGAGATGTTATTTACCGTGTCGATTATCAAGCTTATGACGCATTGAAAAAAGCAGCAAACATTAATGATGAACGATCAAAATTCTTTTAATCGATTTTTTATTGGTTAAAAAGAGCGACATAAGCATCTGTTACTTGCTCCCATGAATAATCACGAATAATGGTTGTTAGATTATTTTTCACAAATTTGGATTTTTTTTCTAGCAAATTATCAAACTCGCGAATAATACCAAAAACATCCTCTTCTGACTTGAAATACAGGGCATTTTCTTTCAATATCTTTCTATTAAAGGCATTGTCGTGAGCTATCATAAAACATTGTGCCGCCATAGCTTCCAGCAACGACGGATTAGTGCCGCCAACCGAATGACCATGGAAATATCCCTTACTGTAAAAACGAAGACTATTTAAAATAGTTGAATCAAAAATATTAGATAAAAATTGAATATTAGCATGCGAGTATTTTCTTGATAATTTTTTTGCATAGGCATCATTCATGTTGGTAATAACCACTAAGATATCCCGTGTTTTTGCCCTAATAAACCCCTTCAAAATTTCCGGCAAGTTATTTTCAGAAATTGGCCGGGATATCATCAAAAAATAGTTATCCTTTTTTAGACCAAATTGCGACAGATATTTTTCATCAAAGTCTGTTTGCACACTTGCACCATAGGGAATACATGGATTATCAATACCATATTTTACTTTATAATAACTGTTTATTTCCGAATGATCGGTTACCAATATATCTGCTTTTTTTACTGCTTGTTTTTCAGAAGCATGCAGAATGGTTTTTACTATACTATGCCACTTACGGCGCTGCCATTCCATGCCGTCCATATTAATAATCAATCTTGTTTTTTCAGGCCGTTTTATCTGAATGGCTGCTAACATGCTACCATAGCCACAAGCAAGTACCACATCGTTCTTAAAAACAATAGCTTCTTTCATGCAAGCATAGTCATACAAGATATTAGCTGCAGGCCCCCAAAGTTTTTCATTTAGTTTTTTTTTCCTGATATGTACACCTTTAAAAGTACTGTCTTCATAAGGGTGATAATCTGGATTATATACCGTAACATCAAATCCCCTTTCGACCAATCGTACTGACAGCATCTCAGCAAACTGTTCAAATCCACCGTAACGGTTTGGAATACCTCTAGTACCTATGATGGCAATTTTTTTCTTCATGAAATATTAACACAAAACTACAAATAAAAGCCAAAAATTATTACTTTTGTTATTATTTTGTGTACAAATTTACTTTTGCATGAGACATCTTCCTTTTTGGCTAATAATCATCTCTTTTTTTTCGTTTACCATTGGTTACGGACAAGATAATCAGGGGACAAATAATCCTGTAATTGAAGAAATTGTTGAAGCCATAGCTGCCAGTGCTGAAGATGACGAAGAAGTTGATTATACTGATTTATATGAAACATTATCCTATTATTATGCAAATCCGGTTAACCTGAACGATGCCACAGAAGAAGATTTACAAAAGCTGCAGATACTCAATGATTTTCAGATAAATAACTTGTTGAAATATCGCAAAGAAACCGGTAAGTTTCTAACCCTTTATGAACTACAAGCAATCAAAGGGTTTAGTCCTACCATTATAAATTATTTGCTCCCTTTTGTTACGCTCAAAGCATCAAAGGCAAAAGAAATGAAATTTAGTCCAAAACAAGTTCTGAAATGGGGACATAACCAACTATTTTTACGAACTAAGAGTGTGCTGGAAACACAAAAGGGTTATTCACCTGTCAGCGATTCTTTATTGGCACTCAATCCTAATGCCCGCTATTTGGGCAATAAATACAAATATTATACGCGGTATAAGTTCTATTACAAGAATAATATTTTTTGGGGTATCACTGCGGAAAAAGACCAGGGCGAAGAATTTTTTAAAGGTAGTCAAAAGAATGGTTTTGATTATTATTCTGCTCATTTATTTTTTCGAAACATAGGGCGCATGAAAAAGCTGGCAATTGGTGACTATCACTTACAATTTGGACAAGGATTAGCATTATGGTCCGGTTTAAGTTTTGGCAAAAGCGTTTTTGTACTTAACACCATGAAAAATGCAACAGGCATCAACAAATATGCTTCTGTGGACGAAAACAATTTCTTTCGCGGTGTTGCTACCTCATGGGAAATAAGCAATCACTTTCAGGTGTCCGCTTTTTATTCAAACAAAAAGATTGATGGCAATGTAACTAATTCAGATACTGTATCTAACGAGGTTTTAGAAGTTTCGTCACTGCAAATTACCGGATACCACCGTACCCCTAATGAGTTAGCGGATAAGCATACGGTCGGCTTGCAGGTAATGGGAGGCAATGTATCATATCGTTCCAATAAACATTTAAAAATAGGAACGACCGTAGCTCATTATTTGTTTTCATCAGCAGTTAATAAACCTGTAAAACCCTATAACCAGTATGAGTTTCGTGGCAAACAATTAACAAATGGTAGTATAGACTATCAATATTCTTATAACCGTTTTTACCTTTTTGGTGAAGTGGCAGCAAGTGACAATGGGGGTGTCTCACAGATTCACGGTGCTAATATTTCTTTGGCTTCTAACTTTATGTTCTCAACACTTTACCGTAATTATGGCAAGACCTACCAAAGTATTTATGCCAGCCCCTTTGGCGAAAATTCAAAACCTGCAAATGAACAAGGATATTATATTGGTGGCACCACTTATCCCTATAAAAACTGGGAAGTTTCCGCTTATTACGATTTATTCCATTTTCCATGGCTTAAATATCGTGTAGATGCACCCTCAAGCGGATATGATTATTTAGTCCATGTTATTTTCCATCCCAGCCGCAACTTTAATATGTATTGGAAATATCAAGAAAAAATGAAATATCAAAACCAAAGTACTGATATTCCCGAGGTCATTACTTCTATTGTGCCGGTAAAAACACAAAGACTAAGGTATCACATCAACTATAAAATCAATGAAGTTTTAGAGCTGCGAAATCGTATTGAAGTGTCTCGTTATCAAAAAGATACCATGGCAACCGAAAAAGGGTATATGATTTACCAAGACATTATCTATAAGCCGAAACGAATCCCGTTAACGATGGCATTTCGCTTTTCTTTATTTGACACAGACACCTATAACAGTCGTATTTATGCTTACGAAAATGATATTTTATATGCTTTTTCTATTCCTGCTTATTTCTATCGTGGTAAACGCTATTATCTCACTTTAAAATACCACATTGCCAATAATGTGGACTTGTGGCTGCGATTCTCACAGTGGTATTACGATAATAAAGATGTTATTTCTTCGGGATTGAATGAAATATCGGGACATACTAAGTCGGAAGTAAAAGCCCAGCTGAGATTAAAATTTTAAGATTTCTTAACCCGAAAAAT
>Ga0114934_10002811_pt1 | contig 11019 bp, 9 predicted proteins | sample 4SBtaG_2_FD_99695 | JGI IMG/M metagenome (GOLD analysis project Ga0114934, IMG submission 99695) | Deep subsurface microbial communities from Kolumbo volcano to uncover new lineages of life (NeLLi) - 4SBTROV10_white metaG | ecosystem: Environmental > Aquatic > Marine > Volcanic ...
ATTAGAAAAATTTATGTTTGAGGAGCAAAGCGACGAGTTGCTTTGCCTGTTTTTAGGGGGAGCAGCGAAGCGTTGAGGGGGAAAATGTTTTCCCCCTCAAGAAATTAATTTTTTCCCGAAATGAAGAGACCGAGCAGAGATAATTTAAAGAGCATCCCAGCGATGGAGGGGAATCCCTGAGGCTTTCTTGATTCGCCGCTGCCTTATGGAAACACCTCGACGAGCAGCAAAAAAGAGCATTTTTCAGAGCTCTCGAATGACCCAATAGACGAGATTATATTACTTCTACATCTTTGTGACTTAGTGGCTAAACTGCTGTGGTGAAATAGATAAAGAGAATGCCAAAAAGAATTTTAAGATCTTTTTTTATAGGGATAGGAGTTTTAGCTGCTGTTTTAAGCTTAATTTTATTTTACCAATTTCAATCTCAAGTTTACAAAAGGGGATATTCTCAGATAGAGGGGAGAGTAAACAGGGAACTAAAGACCTTAGGCTTTCAAATTAAGAAAAAAACAATAAGTGAGGAAGGCTTTTTCCCTCGGCATAAGGTGGCCAAAATAATCGTTAACATTCCCTTTAATTATCCCCTAGATAAGCTAAAGGGGGAAATTAATAAAGCTTTTCCCCCGCCTGTAAGGATACTTGAGTCTAAAGAGAAAAATCTAAATAATCAATACCAAATTCAAGTTAATCTTGGTTTCAAAAACACTGTCACTCACCTTTTAAAGTTCATTCTCAAAAAGGTAAAAATTGCCATTTTAATAGATGATTTTGGATACTCTCAAGGGGAGGCTGTTGATACCCTGCTTAAAGAGATAAATGTACCTCTTACAATTTCTATAATCCCAGGGACTCCCTATGCTAAGAAAATAGCGGAAGAAGCTCATCAAAACAAAAAGGAGATACTCATTCATCTTCCCATGCAGCCAAAGGGAAACTTTAATAACCGGTATCGCTGGATAATTATGGAGGGAATGAAAGATAAGAAAATTAATAAAATATTAAAGTCAGCTTCAAAGGATGTTCCTTATGCTGTTGGATTAAATAATCATATGGGCTCTCTAATTACTATTAGAAAAAGAGAAATGGAAGCTATCTTAAGAGCAGTAAAGGAGGAAGGATTATTCTTTGTAGATAGTCGAACTACATCTTCCTCAATAGCTTATGCTCTTGCTCAAAAAATGGGGATAAGGTCATCTTACCGTCAGATTTTTTTAGACAACAAGAAAGAAGAATCTTACATAAATAGTCAGTTTAAGAAACTAATCTTATTGGCCAGGAAAAAAAGATGGGCTCTGGGAATTGCTCATATAAATAAAGTTACTGTTTTAACTTTAAAGAAACTCATCCGCCAACTTGATAAAAGAAAGATAAGATTAGTTTATGTCTCCCAAATACTAAGCTAAAAAAAAGGAGGAAAATCATGAGAAAAATTGCAGCATTGATGAGTGTTGCGGTAGTAATGGTTATTTTCTTTTCTGTCCAGGGGCAAACATCTACTAACCTTATTGATATTCCCACAGCTAAATTGCTTGGAAAAAATCATTATTATATCAAGTTTAGTTTCTATCAAGAGGGTGGACTTTTAGTTAAAGGAGAAGCGGGTTTAACAGAAGATCTTGCTATAGGTGCCTCTTATGGAGGAATAGGAGTAATAGGAACCGGGGTAGTCAAGGGAAATCCAGAACCAGCCTTCTCCTTAAAATATAAGTTAGGCGAGGAAGGTAAAAATATGTCATTTTCCTTAGCTGCAGGATACGAGGGGCAAGGATATGGAAAATATTACAGAGAAGGGAATAAAGTAAAAATAAACGGTGAGGAGTTAACTTTAACGAGAAGTTTTTACCAAATAAACTCAAAGGGATTTTATCTTTCCTTAAGCAAAATTGTGAAAGATCAAGTTTTAGAAGTTCATGGGGGAATCAATCACTGCTTAGAGGATGATCCTGGCAAAGCAGGGTTATCTATATTTCTGGGAGCAAACCTAAAGGCAACCCCTAAAATAAAGATAAAATTGGAGTACAATAATGGATTCCATAAGGAAATAAGATATAAGGATGTTTTTGAAGAACTTACAGATCCAGAGGACCTTTTGCGAAAACCTGGGGGAGAGATAAACCTGGGGTTTAGTTTACAGTACACTCCTGAATTATCCTTAGAAATCGATTTTAAAGATCTATCTCAACGTTACAGTGAATCGGGTAACAGAATATTTCAAATAAAATACCTTGGGGAATTTTAAGTATTTAGCCACGGATTTACGCCACGGATTTACGCGGATAAACACAGAGTACGCAGAGATAGTAAATGTAAAGAAATTACAGCTAAATTCTCTTTTAATGTTGAATATGAAACCCCGAACCTTTTGCCCTTTGCCTTTAGCCTCTTATATATAATAAAAGAAAAATATCAGCGTTTATCTGCGGCTGAATAATTATGGAGAATTTAACTAAGATGAATCAGAGAAATAAATATCTTTTGGATTTTGAAAGACCAATTGAAGAGTTGGAAAAAAAAATTCAAGAATTAAAGAAATTAACCCAAACAGAAAAAATAGACTTAGTTGAAGAGATTAATAACCTTGAAGCTAAATTGGAAAAGCTAAGGGAACAGACCTTTCTCCATCTTACTCCTTGGCAAAGAGTTCAGCTTGCTCGTCACCCTAACCGTCCCAAGACCTTAAATTTAACAAAGCTAATTTTCGATGATTTTCTCCTTCTCCATGGAGATAGGCTCTACTCAGACGATCAAGCTATTGTAGCTGGATTAGGAAAATTAGAGGAGCAAAGGGTGGTACTTATAGGACATCAAAAAGGAGAGTCAATAAAGGAGAATCTATCCAGAAATTTTGGTATGGCTCATCCAGAAGGATACAGGAAAGCCTATAGGTTAATGTCATTAGCTGAGAAATTTAACCGTCCAGTAATTAGCTTTATTGATACCCCAGGAGCTTATCCTGGGATTGAAGCTGAGGAAAGAGGGCAAGCTGAAGCTATCGCAGCTAATTTAGAGAAAATGTCTCACTTAAAAGTTCCTATCCTGGTAATCATTATTGGAGAAGGAGGGAGCGGAGGAGCCTTAGGAATAGGGATTGGCGATAAGGTTTTAATGTTGGAAAATGCTATTTATTCAGTTATCTCTCCCGAAGGATGTGCTGCTATTCTCTGGAAAGATCAGGAAAAGGTAGAAGAAGCAGCCAGCGCTCTAAAGCTTACCTCACAAGATCTGTTAAACTTAGGAATAATAGATGGCATTATTCCTGAACCTAAGGGAGGAGCCCACAGAGATATAGAACAAACTGCTCTTAATATAAAAAAAGTAATTTTAAGAGAACTAGAGTTTTTTCAGGGAATTCCCCCCGAGGAACTGATAAAAAGAAGATATCAAAAATACCGAAAGATGAGAATTTAGGAGTAAAGAAAATGAGTGAGGAATACGGAGCAAAGCAAATAAAGGTTTTAAAAGACCTAGAAGCGGTAAGAAAAACTCCAAGTATGTACATTGGAAGCACTGGTCCCAGGGGACTTCATCATTTAGTAAGTGAGGTAGTAGATAACTCCATTGATGAGGTTTTAGCTGGCTATTGTAAAAATATTAAAGTAATCATTCATTCGGATAATAGCATTACTGTAATTGATGATGGAAGGGGGATACCGGTAGAGGCTCATCCCGTTTATAAGAAATCTGCTCTGGAGCTGGTGCTAACTACACTTCATGCTGGAGGAAAATTTGACACTAAAATTTATCGAGTATCTGGAGGTCTTCATGGAGTAGGAGTTTCGGTAGTAAATGCTCTCTCAGAATGGCTTGAGGCTAAGATAACCCGTAAAGGAAAAATTTGGCGTCAGAGATATAAAAAAGGAAAACCAATTACACCAGTTGAAGTAATAGAGGAAATTAAGGAGAGAAGAAGTGGAACAGAGATTAGCTTTCTCCCAAGTAAGGAAATATTTGAAAGCATAGAATTTGATTATGAGAAAATTGCTCGACGTTTAAGGGAGTTAGCTTTTCTTAATCAAGGAGTTACTATCCAAATTGAGGATAAGAGAGAGGCTCGGAAAGAAACTTTTAGATATGAAGGAGGAATAAAAGAGTTTGTAAAGCATATCAATCGTAATAGAGAAGTTCTTTTCCCTGAACCAATTTACATAAAAGAAGAAAAAAATAATGTACAATTAGAAATAGCTATTCAATACAACGAAAATTTTATTCAAGATATATTTGCTTTTGTCAATGATATTAACACTGAAGAGGGAGGAACTCATATTTCCGGGTTTAAATCAGGCCTTACTAGAGCAATAAATGATTATGCCCGCAAGGAAGAAAATAAAGAGATAAATCTTATTGGAGAGGACACCAGGGAAGGACTTACCGCTATAATAAATATGAAGTTTCCCAATCCTCAATTTGAAGGTCAAACAAAAACAAGATTAGGTAATAGTGAAGCCAGGGGAATTGTAGAATCCATTCTTTACAAAAATCTTTCCCGTTTCTTAGAAGACAACCCTTCCTTAGCTAAGGCTATCTTACAAAAAATTATTTCATCGTCTCGGGTTCGCCAAGCTGCCCAAAAGGCCCGAGAGCTTACTCGAAAAAAGGAAAGCCTGGGAGGAGGAACTTTGCCAGGAAAATTAGCGGCTTGCTCCGGGAATGATCCTAAAAAAAATGAACTTTACATTGTAGAGGGAGACTCAGCCGGGGGATCAGCAAAACAAGGTAGAGATAGAAAATTCCAGGCTGTTCTTCCTTTAAGGGGGAAAATAATAAATGTGGAAAAAACTAACTTACTTAAAGTTCTTAGTAATCAGGAAATAAAGTCTATGATTTCTGCGATTGGCACGGGAATAAAAGATGAATTCAATCTTGATAAACTAAGATATTATAAAATTATCCTTATGAGTGATGCTGATGTTGATGGAGCTCACATTAGAACTCTCCTTTTAACTTTCTTTTACCGATATATGCAAACCTTAATTCGAGAAGGCCACATTTATATTGCTCAACCACCTCTGTACCGGGTAAGTAATAAAAATAAAGAGTACTTTCTTTACAGTGATGCCGAATTAAAAAAACTAAGAGAGCAACTTAAGGGGAAAAAAATAGTGGTTCAGAGATATAAGGGTTTGGGAGAGATGAATCCTGATCAACTCTGGCAAGCGGCTATGAATCCAGATGCTAGAACCATTTATCAAGTTTCTATTGAAGATGCCCTCCAGGCTGATGAGCTATTTACCATCCTTATGGGGGAAGAGGTGGTGCCCCGTAGAAGATTTATTGAAAAGTATGCGGGAGAAGTAGAAGAATTAGATATATAAGGAGTAAAAATGGCTAAAGGGAAAATAACCCCTCTTTGTTTAGAAGAGGAGATGAGAAAATCTTATCTCAGTTATGCTATGAGTGTAATTGTAGGTAGAGCTTTGCCTGATGTGCGTGATGGCTTAAAACCAGTGCAAAGAAGAATTCTTTATGCTATGCAAGGATTGGGATTAGCTTCTAATAAACCTTACCGAAAATCAGCTCGATTGGTAGGAGAAGTTTTAGGTAAATACCATCCTCATGGAGATACGGCTGTATACGATGCTTTAGTAAGAATGGCTCAAAATTTCTCTCTACGTTATCCTTTAATTGATGGACAGGGAAACTTTGGATCCATTGATGGGGACCCTCCGGCAGCTATGAGATATACTGAGATGAGGCTTTCTGCCATTGCTGAGGAATTGCTTGAGGATCTAGATAAGGAAACAGTAAATTTTGTTCCCAATTTTGATAATTTTTTAGAAGAACCTGTTGTTCTGCCAGCTAAGTTTCCCAATCTTCTTTTAAATGGTTCATCAGGAATAGCTGTGGGTATGGCCACTAATATACCCCCTCATAACTTGGGGGAACTGATAGATGGATGTATAAAGATGATTGAAAACCCTGAGATCACAGTTAATGAACTCTTAGAAGTAATAAAAGGTCCTGATTTCCCTACAGGAGGAATTATTCTTGAAGAAAAAGGCATACAAGAGGCTTATGAGAAAGGCAAAGGCAAGATAATCTTAAGAGGAAGGGCACAGATAAAAGAAGAAGAGGGAAAAGAAAAAATAATTATTCAGGAAATACCTTATCAGGTTAATAAGACCAAATTAATTGAAAAAATTGCCGATTTAGCTGAAGAAGAAAAAATAAAGGGAATTAAAGCTGTTAGAGATGAATCGGATAAAATGGGGATAAGAGTAGTTGTAGAACTTTCTCGTTTAGCTCATCCAGAGGTTGTTCTTAATCAACTTTACAAGTATACTCCTCTCCAGATAACTTTTGGTATTATTTTATTAGCCTTAGTAGATAATAAGCCTCAGCTTCTAACCTTAACTCAGGCAATAAAGTGCTATCTTAAACATCGCAAAGAAATAGTAATTCGCAGAACCAGTTTCCTTTTGAAAAAGGAAGAAAAAAAAGCTCATATCTTAGAAGGATTAAAAAAAGCCCTGGATAAATTAAATGAAGTTATTAAAATCATAAGGTCTTCTCCCAATCCTAAAGAGGCTAAACAAAGCCTGATAGAATTCTTAAGTTTAACTGAAACTCAAGCTCAGGCTATTTTAGATATGAGATTGCAAAGATTAACAGGTTTGGAAAGAAAGAAAATAGAAGAAGATTACCAGACAGCAGTTAAAAATATACAGAAATTTAAGAGGATCCTTGCCAGTGATAAGGAAATTTCAGCTATCATTAAGAATGAACTTATTCAAATTAAAGATAAATATAATACTCCTCGTAAAACCAGTATTGAGAAAAAAACAAAAGAATTATTCTTTAAACCCGAGGATCTCATTGAAAAAGAAGATATTATTGTCACCACTACCTCTCAGGGATATGTAAAGTCTACTCCTTTAAGAGCTTACAAAAGACAGAGAAGAGCAGGAAAAGGAATAAGCGGAATTTCTCTGGATAAGGGGGATATTGTCCGAGACTCTTTTATATGCAATACTCACTCCACACTCTTACTTTTTACCAATCTGGGAAAGGTCTACCCAATCAAAGCTTACGATATACCTGAAAAAAAAAGAGGAGGAAGGGGGAAAGCTTTCGCTAATTTCTTAGCCTTAAAGGAGAAAGAAAAGATTACTGCTACTATTCCTGTGGATAGCTTTAACTCTGGCCAATTTCTTTTTATGGCCACTAGAAAAGGAATAGTTAAAAAGACCTCCCTTTCCCAGTTTATCCGGATCTCTCGAGGAGGATTAATTGCCATTAACTTAAGAGAAAAAGATGCGTTAATTAAAGTTTTACTTACCTCAGGGGACGATGATGTAATTCTTTGTACCAAGAATGGAAAAGCTATTCGCTTTTCAGAAAAAGATGTACGAGCTTTAGGAAGAGCCTCTATGGGAGTAAGAGGAATTTATCTTAAAGAAAACGATGAGGTTAAAGATGCTACTTTAGTCAGGGAAAATGAAAGTTTATTCACCATTACTTCTCGAGGTTACGGAAAGCGAACTCCTTTTTCTCAATATAGAAAAACCAAAAGAGGGGGGAGAGGAATTATCAATATTCGCTTACGTTCAGACAAAGGAAAGGTAGTAGCAATAAAGAAAATAAATGAAAAGGATGAGGTAGTGATAATAAGTAAAAAAGGTAAAAGTATTCGTCTTTTAGCCAAGGATATACGTCTTTCCGGAAGAAATACTATTGGGACCTGTATTATTAAACTAAGCAGGGATGATGAGGTTATTGGTATAACATGAAGATTGCTTTTTTATTCCCGGGACAGGGGTCTCAACAAGTAGGAATGGGAAAAGAAATTTTTCCTCTTTACTCTAAAGAAAAGGAAATCTTTCAACAGGCTAAAAAAATCTTAGGATTTGATGTGGAGAGATTGTGCCTTTACGGTTCAAAAGAAGAACTTAAAAAGACATATTATCTTCAGCCCGCCCTTTTAACTTTAAGCTGGATTACAGCTAAATTACTGGGAAAAAATGGCATTTATCCTGTTGCAGTGGCTGGGCACAGTTTAGGAGAATATACAGCCATTGCTGTAAGTGAAGTGGTAAATTATACCGATGCCTTAAAGATAATTTATCAAAGGGCAAGATTAATGGAAGAAGCATCTACGAGAGTAAAAGGGGGAATGGCTGCTGTAATTGGTCTTGATAAGGAAAAGGTAATAGATATCTGCCAAAAAGTAGGAGAGGTTGATGCAGTTAACTTTAACTGCCCTTCTCAAGTAGTTATTTCGGGAAAAAAAGAAAAAGTTGATGAGGCAGGTAAAAGATTAAAGGGGGAGGGAGCAAAAAGAGTAGTTCATCTTCCTTTATCTGGAGCTTTTCACAGTTATCTTATGAGAGAGGCAGCCAGCAAGTTTTCTAAAGTTTTAGATAAATTTAAATTTTCTTCTCCTCGCTACCCCATAGTTTGCAATGCTTCTGCCTGCTATGCTAAAACTGGCGATGAGGTTAAGAGAAATTTAAAAAATCAGATGGATCATCCCGTTCTCTGGGAAGATAGTATGAAGAGGTTAATCCGTGATGGGGTAAATATTTTCGTAGAAGTAGGGCCAGGCAGGGTTCTCCAAAATCTCTTAAAAAGAATAGATAAAGGTGTTACCACCCTGGGAATTGAGAACAAGAAGGATATAGAAAAGCTTTTGTTATTTAGGGGATAATCGCTGCTACTTGTTTTTTTCTATTTTTTGATTCTTAGCCATAATTGAGGCACTGGTGACAACATCGTAACCTTTAACCGGTTTTTTCTTAACTATAAATTGTTTAATCTTTTTCCCCAAAAAGGAAAATGTATTAAATCTTAACTGAGGAGTCTTAACAAATACTAAACCGATACCCAAAATTATTCCTACTACTAAAATAACTCCCCTTCCCCACTTTAATTTCGAAAAAATACTATTCTTTTTATACATTCCTTTATGTCCTCCCATAAATGTTTATGCTTTTAAGAACTCATAGTAATTTTAGTAATTATCAAAAAAATGTCAAGAAAATGGGAGGCTAAAGCCTCCCCTACCCAATAAGATAACAACTTTTTCCGTGGGTGGGGGCGACTTTAGTCGCCCTTGAGATTTTATAAATTCCTATGCTTCAAGAAAGCCTCAGGGCTTATCAATACAAAGAATATATCTAACATTTGTGAGGTTCTTCTCCCTTTTATATCTTTAAATGAGCAATTTTGCCTAACGTTTTCGAACTTTGCGAAGTGTCGGCAAAGCCGAAATTTGGACGAAGCGTAGTGAAGCCTTTTATCCGCTGTTAAGCGATATGGTGGGCTTGCTTTATTTATATCATCTTAATCTCTTTAATACTGCCTTTTGGATTACTTGGAAGCGGTCTTTAACTCCAAAATCTTCATACAGACTTTCTGTTAAAGAACCTTTTGGATAATTTGTCTTCTCTTGTATTGCCATAAGTTCGGTAACAACAAGCATAAACTCAATATTTCGTATTTTTCTTCTAAGCACCACTCATGCTTGCTTTTTTCTTGGTTGTCGTAAGAATAGATTACCCCATCATACCTCCACCGCCTTGTTCTCGGTAAGCATAAGAATTTGTCCAACTTGTTTTTCCTTTAATGGAGATGGATTTCGGAGGATTCAAAGCATGGAACTCCTTAGTTTTTGATTTACACACATTTTCGAATATACAGACTCCATCGAAACTCTTTAACAGGTTATCATCTCTTAAGAGAAGTTTACCCCGCTCTCGGGGTAGTTGTGATGGATCCAACTGGCAGGGTAAGAACTTTTTCTTTGCTTGTGCTGATGTACGAATTCCTTCTTTTCTGCAAACAGGACAATTTCTCAAGCGTGCTCCAAAGTGATAAAATATATGTCCCCTCTCACAGACGTATTGGACAACTATATCATCGCAATATTCACGGCCAATCCGATATAGCAAGAAATCCATCAGGCAGGGTGATGAAGGTGCCGTAGAAGGGTTAAACTTTTTCCATTCTACCCATACTGTTCTCCACGCTCTTGCACTCATTTCGTCAATGTAGCTGTATTGGTAACAAAACATATCTAAGAAACTGGACAATAAGGGAATATCAGTCTGCAAAATTCGTGTTCGTAGTGCTAACTTCATTGTATTGATGTCGCTGGCAACATCTATCTTGTCGAAGTTTCCAAGATCTGGCCATACTTTCAATTCCACCATATCTCGTATGAACATATTGGCTTTCTTGAGACCATAACCCATATTCGGAGCGTTTACCAGCGCTTCTCTTATTTGAACGGCATCATTGTTGAAATATTCCGCAATATCATAAGCAGAAATGCTCTTCTCCAGTAAAAATTGTGCGGCATTACGGGCGAAATCAAGACGCTTGTCCGTTTGTGATAATCGAGTCATTCCTAAGAATTTCAAAAAATCCTCTGGCTCAGCGGCAATCACCTCAGTATCGAATCTAGTAGGGTCTTCAAAATACTTCTCAAATTGGCTTTCTGGTGGCTCTCGGAAATCCTGATTCGCTGTAAAAAACCTAACCTGCGCAACAGCTTGCGGATGTAACCCTAAAGTATCACGGGTCACTTTGAATATTTCTTTCCCGTATTTCTTTACAGCATTGGATAACGCCTGAGCCGCTAACTGCGCCTGTTTCCTGTTGATACGCACGTTCAGGATTTCTTTGTGGTGTGCTTCCCAGAACTTGTGAAATTCGGAAAAGTATTGAAGTTCTTCATTATTGAAAGTAGTAGTACCTATGCCTTCGTAAGTTTGGAAGAAGTAGTTGTTAAATTTTTCTAAGAATCCTTGAGCAAGTTGAACTTCAGTGAGATTTGTCCACGACTTAGGCAGCGATATGCCCATTCTTTGGTTCAGTTCTTCAACAAATTCCTTGAATGTCTCCATATTTACTCACCGTTTTTCTTTATTTCTAAAGGAGTTACTATCCTCTTGAGGGCGTTTAAATTTCCCCCAATTTTCAATTCTGAAGAAATACCTTGCCGTATCGGGAAGTATATTATCTGAAAGCCACCTTTCAGATAAAGAAGTATATTCTATTCTCTTATTTTGTAACAAG
>Ga0114934_10002813_pt1 | contig 11015 bp, 6 predicted proteins | sample 4SBtaG_2_FD_99695 | JGI IMG/M metagenome (GOLD analysis project Ga0114934, IMG submission 99695) | Deep subsurface microbial communities from Kolumbo volcano to uncover new lineages of life (NeLLi) - 4SBTROV10_white metaG | ecosystem: Environmental > Aquatic > Marine > Volcanic ...
AGTTTGGCTGTTTGCGTGCTCCATATCCCATCTCCATTGCGTGCCTGCACCTGAAACACATAATGCCCTGGCGGCAATTTGGGATAAATTGCTTCTGTTTGCTTTGTCAGGGGTGACCAATCTTTTGTGAAACCGTCCAACCGGAATCGGTATCGAATCAAGGAAGGCTGTGTAAAGCTGATAGCTTCAAAATGAAGCGTGAGGTGATTTTGATGATGGTTCAGTTTCAAATTCCGGGTAAATGGAATATTCCTGTAAAAAAGTTGCACGCCTGTTATTTTAATGCCGGGTGGATGGGTGTTTGGTTTTGCCATTTTCGGGTTAAAATGAACCAGTCCTCTAATTGTTCCAAACCAAAGGGTTCCGTATTTGTCCCGGTAGGAAGCCCCTTGATTGCACTCAATTCCAAGAAATCCCTGACGCCTGCCAAAATGTGTCAGTGTAGAATCCCTTAGGTCAAAGCGATCCACTCCCTTGCTGGTCCCAATCCACATAAATTTCTTTCCATCTCCCGTGATCGAGTAGATAAAATCTCCGCTCAGGCCGTTTCGCGTATTGTAATTTTTGAATCGAATCCCATCAAAAATAAATACCCCTCCGCCGGAACTTCCAACCCAAATGTGTCTGGATGAATCCTCTGCAATGGAAATAATGTCTGACTGGGATAAACCGTCTTGAGTACCAAAGTTCCGAAAAGAGATCCCGTTATAGCGGGTTAACCCGCCATTGGTCGCAAACCAAAGCGTACCTGATCGGTCCCTGAGGATTTGGTTAATTTGATCGCCGCCGAGTCCGTCCTCTTTCGTAAAAAATTTGTATTTTTTCCGTTTGACATCATAAATAAATGCCCCCTCAGAATAAGTTCCAAACCAGAGATTACCGTTTTTATCCGATTGAATGCAGTTGACTTCGTTTGATGGGAAGCCATTGGCTTCCATAAATTTCTTGGTTTGGTAAGTAGTCGGATCGAATTGAGTAACGCCGTTATCGGCAGTTATCAGCCAGAGCATGTCTGTCGAATCGACAAAAATCTTATGAATGTAATTTCCACTTAATCCATCTTTTTTTGTAAAAAATTTGAATGAAAGGCTGCGCGAAGACTTCGATTTGATCGCACATGTGGCCAGGCCGTTTTCCGTGCCAATCCAAAAACGGCCGTTTTTGCTTTGTTTAATAGACCAGATTGAATTTCCGGGCAAGCCGTCTTTTTTGGTGAAAAGCATGAAACTGCTATCTCGAAATTGAGCGGTCCCGCCTCCGTCCGTACCAAACCAATAATTTCCTTCTGAATCCTGATAAATAATGTTGACGCAATTATTGGGTAGCCCGTGATTTTTATCGATGTAGAAAAAACGGTATCTGCCAGAACGAGCGCGCCTGTCTGGTGTCAGTTTGACAATGCCTCCCGAAAAGGTTCCAATCAGGATGTTTTGATCCCGATCCTCAAAGAGACTTTCGACCCAATTGCTTGGCAGCCTGTTGTGAATGGAATACTGGTGAAACGTCCAGCGATTTTTATTCCCGGGAAGATGGAAATATTCATAGAGCCCATTTCTGATTGTTCCAATCCAGAGATGCCCCCTGGAATCCAGAAGCAGGCTTTCGATATTGTCAAGGAGATTTTTATTGGATGGGAAAAGGATTTTTGCGTTAATTTTGTTGGAATCCACCCGGTCAGGGATTTGAACCAGGCCGTTTTCCGTGCCCAGACAGAGCGTATTGGAATCAAGCTGGCAAATAGAAAAAATCCCGTCGTAAGGCAATCCGTTTTTCATAGTGAAATGAACTAATCCAGCCCCCCGACTATATTTATAAAGCCCATTGTCGTAGGTGCCAATCCAGATTTGATGCCCGGTGTCCTCAAAAATAAATGTAATTTGACTGTTTCCCAGGCGCTTGTCTGTTTGGAATTTACTGAAGCGCTGAGAAACCGGCGAATAAATGGTTATTTTCCCATCGCTGTGTCCGAACCAGATGGTTCCATCGCCGATTTGGGCACAGGCGGTGACTTCATTTGAGGCCATTCCGTCTTTTACTGTGAAATTCACAAACGAGGTGCCATTGAATCGGGAAAGGCCATCCACTGTGCCAAACCACAAATAGCCCTGGGAATCTTGAATAATACTCTGTACCTGTGATTGAGCCAATCCATCTTTTACGCTGTATGTTTGAATATTTAAAATCTGCGCTTGAATCTCTGAAGATGGTTGCATAAAAAACAGGCTTAGAATAAGAAATAGCGCTATCCGGGAGGGGCGGCAATGGTCAATGGCTTTTGTCTCAATCTGTAGTTTTTCTCTCATTAAATAACCTCCGAAGGGGAACGGATTGGATTTGCAAAAATTTAAATACGATCGGTCGAAATGTCAAGTTAAATTACTGTCATATTTTGTTTTTTAGCTTCTCTTCCTGCAAATTTTGTGGATGAGGCTTCCTACGCCGTCACGATGATACGACAAGATTGCATAAAAATGTCGGGAAAACTTTTGCTTCTCAAAGAAAGGTGCTAGCGATTTTAGCTGTTCGTCTCTCGAATCACGACCCGGACCATCGCCTCCAGGTTGAGTCGAAAGGCTTCTTCAGGCTGATAAATGCCGCGGGTTTCGTATTCCTCCCGGGTTAGGTCGTCTACCACCTTTTGGATATCTCCGTGGTGTTCCTTTAAACTCTGCAAAATGCGGTCATGGTAGCGCTGGTTTTCATTCAGCGTTTTCCGAAGGTGTTCCTTAACAGAATTTTTTCCCACAACCACGCCGCTATGGGGTAGAGCTAAAATCTCAATATTTAGAGATTGCAAGCGCCGGAGGGAGGCCATCAAATTTTGAAAGCTGGATGTAAATTCGGCCATTACACTGCCATCGCCTGTGTACACACCCAGTCCGTCTCCGCCGAAGAGAACCCGATCGGGAAGTAATAGGTACCAGGCGCAGTCACGGGTGTGGCCGGGGGAGTAATACGCCTGGAGTGTAATGCCATCTCCTAACTGGAAAACCTCGCCGTCCTCCACCGGCCGGTCCAGCGTCAGATGGTCGATCCGCGTTTTTTTGTCGTAGCCCTCCGGGAGCGGGAAAAAGCGTTCCGCCTGAGAATTGAGTTCTCGGATGAGCGAAAGGGCGCGGGGATTGGAAAAGACCTTTTGAAGCCTGGGATGTCCCGCCACGGTGAGCTGAGGAGTCAGTCTCTTCAGAAATGGTACACTCCCCACGTGGTCGTAATGAGAATGTGTGAGGAAGAGAAACCGAAGGCGATTCACCGTTCCCAAAATACGGATGAGGTCTGCTTCCAACCCGGGGGCGGAAGTCGTGTAACCGGCATCGATTAGGGATGCCTCCGGCGCGTCGATGACAAAGTTGCACACCATTGGGCTGCCAATAAAATGCACGTGCTGGCTGAGTTTTTGGGGTTTTTGAATAAACATTCGTTTGCTCCTTAAAAATATTGGTCACTAAATTTACGAAATCACCACAATGAATGATGGCGACTGTACAAGGAAAATTCCAAAGGGCAAATCTGTAAAGAAACGGCAAAGAGCCCAAAGGAGGCGCAAAGGCCGCTGCGTTAGTGATGGGTTTTACGTCCTTTGCGGTTAATTTATTTGCAAAAAAGCCTAAACGCGATTGGTTCTGCCAGAATACAAAAAAACTCGGCCCTTTAAATCCCCGACGGATCGAAATTTTCAGAATCGAAAATTCTGTTTATATTGATGAATTCTTAAATCTGCGCTAAAAATGAAAAAACACGCATTATTTTGATGAACTTTTATCAAACTAATTTTACGACCAATTTATAAAAAAAACAAGAGAATTAATTGCAATCTTGCCCAATTTTTAATAGGTTTTTGTTTAAAGTTGGGATCATCTCTCCCGTTGTGAGTCTTGTAAACACTTTCGTCGGAATAAACTGTGAAGGTGATTCAAGGCAATTGCAGAAAATACCTGGTTTTTTTATCCCGTACGTTTTTTTGAAATTCCCATGATAATTCGGTTAGGGGAATTGGTCCTGTTTAAATATATTGCGATACTGTTAAGCGTTTAGACAAAACTCTCAACGGCAGAGAGTATCATTCTGAATCAATGGAAAAGAAAAAAATGAACCTTTCCAAAATTATTCGTTGGCTTATCTGGTTTTTTGTCATTGGCGGCGTCATTTTTATGCTTTTACAAATTAATGACTTCGCCCACGCGCGGGAACGGCTCCCGCTTATTCATCAATTGGAACTAAAGCGTCACGAAGGAGAGCCGCCGGTCTATCGCAGCCTTCAAAAGCCGGCGGTGCTGCTGCCACTGCTGCGCAGGGCCACGGCTCCTGAGAAGGTCATATACGGCTACCTGCCGTATTGGTCCGATGCCACATATTTAAATTACTACCTTCTGACAACAATTGCCTATTTTGGAGCGGAATTCGATGGTTCCGGGAGGGTAACCAATCGCCACGGCTGGCCGGTATGGTCGCTCATTAACAAGGCTCACAGTCATGGCGTTCGGGTGGATCTGGTGGCGATTTGTTTTAACAAGGACAAAATCCATTCTATTCTCACAAATTCCACAGCTCGAAATCGCTTTATTCAAAATGCCGTTGCGGAAGTAAAAAGAGCAAATGCAGATGGGCTGAATGTTGATTTTGAACTGCCGTACAGCAGTGACAGCCGGTCTCTCTCGTCTTTCATGGGTGCTCTGACGGATTCTTTTCACACCGCCATTCCGGGATCCCGGGTTACCATTGCCACAACCGCGGTCAATTGGGATGGCCGGTTCGACCGTCGGGCGCTGGCTTCCGGAACGGACGGCATGATGATTATGGGCTACGATTACCACTGGTCGGGATCGTCTCATTCAGGGGCGGTGGCTCCCCTGAGAGGTGGCACTTACAATGTGACAAATACGGTGCTTGATTATTTGGTCGCGTCCAATTACCATCCTGAAAAATTGATTCTCGGAGTTCCTTATTACGGCTACGAGTGGAAAACCAACTCAAACAAACCGGGATCGGGAATCATCAGTTCCGTCGGATCGCGAACCTACCAACAGGCTGAAACCGCCGCTCAGCACTACGGGAAGCGCTGGGATTCGTACTCTCAGACTCCCTGGTACACCTTCACTGATGGCAGCAACTGGCACCAGTGTTGGTACGATGACAGCCTGAGTCTGAGCTTGAAGTACAATTTGGTGCTAGAAAAGGATCTGTCCGGAATTGGCATCTGGGCGCTGGGCTACGACGGCCCTCGAAAGGAATTGTGGGGTGCACTTCGCGATCATTTCGTGTCTTCGCTGGATTCCATTCCGCCTTTTGAACCGACCCATTTCTTTACGCAATCACTGGGCGATGGGAGAATTGCCGTGGGATTTCGGCCGGTTCCCGGAGCCAGTGGTTATCTGATCTCCAGGAGTTTGGATGGTACGCATTTTGATGGGGGAGCGCTGTTTTCGGATTCGTTGGCTGTTTTTTCGGATTTACTCCCGGATACGGTGTATTATTTTCGTGTGCAGGCGGTTAATGCGGCCGGCTTCAGCAACCCCACAGAAATGCTGGCAGCCACCAGCCTGAAGGCGCCTCCCCGTTTGTTGGTGGTATACGGTTTCGATCGGGTTACCGGAACCAAAAATACCCGTGATTTTATTCGACAACATGCTCAGTCCCTCTGGGCGCAACACATCCCCTTTAGCGCTTCTTCAAATGAAGCCGTTGAGGCAGGGGAAATCGACTTAGTGGACTATGATGCCGTGGACTGGATTTTGGGAGAAGAAGGAACGGACACGGAAAGCTTCAGCACGGGGGAACAGGAAAAGGTACGGGCATTTTTGGAAAGCGGTGGAAATTTGCTTGTGTCCGGTTCGGAAATCGGTTACGATCTTGTGGAAAAGGGCTCTACCTACGATCAGACCTTTTACCGGGAGTACCTGAAGGCGGAGTATGTTACCGATCGTGCCGGGCAGACACACTCGGCTTCCGGCACGGCAGAAGGGATTTTTCACGATCTTGCGCACATTCAATTCGACGATGGCAGCTACGGCGGCTACGATGTGGATTACCCGGACGGCATTAAGCCCGCCGCCGGCAGCGTGTTAGCCATGATTTATGATGGCGTGAATGAGGACAACCGGGGAGGGGCGGCCATTCAGTACGAGGGACAGTTTGGGAATGGTACACGGACCGGTCGGCTTGTGTATATGGCGTTTCCTTTCGAAATGATTTACCAATCGGATCAGCGAAATCGGGTCATGCAGCGTATTCTGGACTTTTTTGATTTACAATCCAATGTTGAAGGCCCGTCCCCTTTCCCGGAGAAATTTACGCTTGGACAGAATTATCCGAACCCTGTGTCAGTAAAAAATGCTTTCTCCACAACCATTCAATTTACCGTATCACGGCCTGGCCGGGCAAGCATTTATTTGTACGATGTTCTGGGGCGACGGGTGCGAACCCTCTTTCAGGGAAAGGCAGCGGTTGGAGAAAACCGCGTGCAGGTGAGTTTGAAAAGTTTGCCTGCGGGCATCTATTTTTATCAATTGAATGTATCTCACAAAATAGCGAGAGGCCGTTTGATTCTTGTTCACTAAATTAGGAAGAAATGATGAAAATTCTTGAAAAAATTGCCGTCGGATTGCTTCTCACCGCCTTTCTATTCGCCGGGTGCTCTAAACACCAACCGAAACAAAAACCGGTAAAAACGGCGGATTCAACTGCTTTGCGTACGGCTCGGGGGGAGTCATTTCCGAAAGAACCCAAAAATTTTAAAAGCATTCACCAACTGGAATTGGAGCAGCACAAAAAAGATTCGACACAAACATCTCGTGGGAAAAAATAGCACAACGCGCAGGAAGCCTCAGAATCCGCCTGAAAGAAACATTATGAAGGGCGGATCTGGCTTGAATCAGATTCAAAAAGGTATTTTCCCTTCGTAAAAAGGCGAGGAATTAACAGACCCGCTAATTTTGTTTTTTTATTGACTTTTGGATATTTTTTTATTATACTTTAGGGCAATAAAAATGATGAGCCCTCTTTTCGGTGCTGAATCCTTTTGTAAAAAATCGAAGAATGTGTTAGCAAAAGAAATGTTTTGAAGTATAAAATTCGGAAAAGACAATGGCCAGAAAACAGGACTGGTTGCTCGGCGGAATTTTCCTGGCAGCCATTATCGTAATTTTGCTTTTTTTCTTTTTTTCTTTTGGACGCGTTCCTGGAAGCAGCATCACGACCATTTCCAGTGGTGGTGACAGAATTGGTCTGGTTGAATTGAGGGGCGTTATTTACGATTCTGCTGCACTTGTCAGACAATTTAAACGCTACGGGGACGATCGTTCTATTAAGGCCATTGTTTTTCGTGTAGATAGCCCTGGCGGGGGCGTGGCGGCCTCTCAGGAAATTTACGAGCAGGTACGAAAAGTTCGCGAATCCGGAAAGCCAGTTGTTGTGTCAATGGGCAGTGTTGCCGCTTCGGGCGGGTACTACGTTTCTTGCGGAGCCGATTCAATTGTGGCGAATCCCGGTACAACTACGGGAAGCATTGGTGTTATTTTGGAAACCGCCAATGTGGCCGGATTGTTAAAAAAATTGGGTGTTCGGGTTGATGTCGTCAAAAGCGGTAAATTTAAAGACACCGGTTCCCCTTTTCGGAAAATGACCGATGAGGAAAAAGCCTACTTACAGGGCTACATTAAAAATGCCTATCATCAGTTCGTGAAAGTCGTTTCCAAAGAACGCCATCTTCCTGAAAGTGATGTCCTTAAGCTTGCGGACGGCCGAATTTTTACCGGCGAGCAGGCTCAACAATTAGGGCTTGTTGACAAACTCGGTACCTACGAAGATGCCATTCAGTTGGCAGCTAAAATGGCAGGCATTAAGGGTAAGCCGAGTTTGGTGAAAATACAGAGAAAAAAGCGATCGCTATTCGATCTTCTGTTCTCAGATGTTCAGGGTTTGCTGGGGAAAATTCAATCTGCACCAATGTTACGTTATCAATTGGAATTGAATTTGTGACCGGTTTCTGAGAAGAAGCGGAGGGATGCTCTGTGAATAAGCAGGATATTGTCGATATTATTGCCGAAGGTACCGGTTTGACCAAGCTGGAAACGGCCGCGGTTGTAGATGGCTTTCTGGCAACGATTACCTTTGCTCTTGGAAAAGGCAATCGTGTGGAATTACGGCGGTTCGGGTCGTTTCAGGTAAAAGATCGAAAAGCCAAAAAGGCTCGAAACCCCCGGACAGGTGAAGAGGTAATGATTCCGCCTCGGAAAGTACCTTATTTCAAGCCGTCACCGGATTTCCAAAAATATGTGAATGAACAACTCAAATCGAAAGAAATACAATAGAATTCGTAAACGGAATGATTCCCTTGTTTTGTTCTCTGTTGAATTTGACATGAGATTGATTTCAAGGCAAGAATAATTTAGAAAGGAGGACTGGCGTTGCCCTGCGGTCGGAAAAGAAAACGTCATAAAATTGCTACTCACAAGCGAAAAAAACGCTTGAGAAAAAACCGGCATAAGAAAAAAATCCGTTAATTTTTGCGTTTTTGAGGAACTTTTTTTTGCGGCTTCGCTGCGAAATATGTGGCGAAGCTTCAACATACTTTCAAGGTTAATAGAAAACACAAACGTCGCATTCTAATCAGGAATGTTGGATTTTTGTGTTTTTTATTCCTGTCCCCTCTGAAATGCAAAAATTGGCTCTTGTAGAGAAAATCCGTAGTTTTATTGGCAAAGGAGTGCGAGCCCCTTTCGGGAGCCAGAAAGATGCCATTTGAGCAACCAAACAGAATTCCACAAAAAACAATATTGGTCATTGATGACGATGCAAGTCTGCATGATTTGAGTCGGGTCGTGTTAACTCGAATCGGATTCCGGCATGTGTCTGCTTTTAGCGGGGCTGAGGGTCTTCAGCGCATTAAAGAGCATCATCCTCACATGATTTTGTTGGATTTAATGATGCCAGACATCGACGGGGAGATGCTCTACAAAGAACTGATTACCAATCCGGAGTATGAGGAATTTCGAAACATCCCGGTAATTATGCTGACGGCGCTCACACATGATGACGAACGGAAAAGCCGTCTTCTGGAGATGGGGGTTAGTGCCTACCTGAACAAGCCCTTTGGATTAAACGAATTGGTAAATGTGATCCAGAGCGTGTTTGTAACCCATGAAATTAAATTGCGGAATGTGAAACTCCAGGAAGAAATTACAAACACCAACAGCTACCTGGAACGCCTGATTGATTATGCACCTGTGGGAATTCTTTCGACGGACAAAGAAGGGGTGGTTGTTCGCGTTAATTCTTTTTTTATACAGATGATGGCAGCTCCGGATGCCTCTATGTTCATTGGTAAAAATATCCTGGACTGTAATCTTCTCTATCAAAAAGAAATCTGTGACAAATTTAAACAGGTTCTTGAAACCGGAAATCCTATTAAAATTCCCACGGTTAACCTGCAGAATGCTCAGGGTTGGGTCATCCGTGTCAATGTGAATTGTGTCGCCCTCCGCGATGATAATAACGAAATTAACGGCCTTCTTTCAATTTGGGAAGATGTGACGCAGCTTGAGAAGCAAACCTACGAGTTGACGATTCTGCGCCAGGTGGGACAGGCACTCCAGCGAACGCTTGATTTACGTGAGCTGATGCACTTAATTCTGACCAGCATTACAGCAGGGTGCGCACTTGGCTTCAGTCGGGCTATGATTTTTCTTGTCGATCGGGAAAAAAATGTGCTTGAAGGCAAGGTTGGTGTAGGGCCGATGAATGCGGATGAAGCCCGGGTTGTGTGGGATGAATTATCAAAAGACCACGCAAATCTGGAAGCGTTTCTGGAGAAATACGGAACAAATATTCCTCGGGAAGAATCTCCGTTCGGGAAGTTGGTTCAGAAGGTTCAAATACCGCTCTCGGAAGAAAATAATATTCTGGTAAAGACAGTTCGGGAGAAAAAAGCTTTTAAGGTTGATCGGGCATGGGAAAACCCCTTTGTTCCGAAAGAGTTTAAGCAGACCTTTCAGGTTGAATCCTTTGTTGCGGTACCGCTTATTGCAAAAGGACGCGCAATCGGAGTGATTGTAGCGGACAATAAGTACAGCGAATTTCCCATTGAAGAGGATCGGGTCGAGCTTCTCACGCTATTTGCCAATCAGGCGGCTCTGGCCATCGAAAATGCGGAAGCGTACAAAGCCCTGGAAGACAAAGTAGCCCAGTTGAATGAAGCCTTCAAACAGTTACAAGAAGCCCAGGACAAGCTCTTACGCTCGGAAAAATTGGCCGTAATTGGTAAAATGGCTGCTCATGTCGCTCACGAAATTCGGAATCCGTTGGCCGCTATTGGTGGTTTTTCCCACAGAATTATCGAGCATTCAGACGATCCTAAAACGGTCAAACAGGGGGCTGAAATTATTTTTAATGAAGTTAAACGTCTGGAAAAGATATTAGCAAATGTTTTAAATTTTACAAAAATTTCCAAACCATTTCAAAAACTACACAACCTTCACAACTTAATTGAAGATGTGATTCGGTTGCACGATCCCCTGTTTAAGGATCAAAATATTGTGGTAGAGCGAAATTATTCTTCGGATTTACCGGATATTTATGTAGATGAAGACCAAATGCGAGAGGTCTTTAATAATATTTTTACCAATTCAATTTATTCCATGCCCGAAGGGGGAAGAATGATCATTTCGACTTCTTTTGACGAGGAATCGGCAATTATCGAAATTAAAGATACCGGCATCGGAATGCCAAAGGAAGTTCTGGAAAATATGTTCAATCCTTTTTACACGAACCGTCAGGGCGGTACGGGATTGGGAATGGCTGTCACTCAAAAAATTATTCAGGAACACGATGGGAAAATTGAAGTGGAAAGCGAAGTGGGGAAAGGAACACTCTTTCGAATTATTTTGCCACTGAAAATCAAAAAAACGGCGCTGACAAGCATGCGGGTGCCTCATGAAGCATAAGTGACTATGGCTGAATTTTTATTGGAACCGGAGGCGGCTCCCGAGAAAAAAATCTATTCAATTTCCGAGATTACC
>Ga0114934_10002814_pt1 | contig 11014 bp, 9 predicted proteins | sample 4SBtaG_2_FD_99695 | JGI IMG/M metagenome (GOLD analysis project Ga0114934, IMG submission 99695) | Deep subsurface microbial communities from Kolumbo volcano to uncover new lineages of life (NeLLi) - 4SBTROV10_white metaG | ecosystem: Environmental > Aquatic > Marine > Volcanic ...
AAGTTTCTTTTGGGTCATAAGCCTCAAAGTCGGGAGGTAAATTAACATCTGGCGTGTCAAATAACCGAAGATTTCCATTTCCGGATATTTTTACGCTTAATGAGATAGGTTCGTTTTCTGTTACTTCAGTATGGTCAATAGTCGTGTTGAAATTCAGAGTGCCAACAGCTCCGTTAAATGAAGCAGGGGCATTGTTTGGCAGGGGTTTTACATTTATTATAACTTTTGGGCTGATTACCTTAATTTTTTTCTGTTTATAACTGCCAAAAAAATCACCAAAGAAATCGTTGGGATTAGGACGAACCCTTTGTCTGACGACACAAGTAAGCTCAAAAGGTTCAATAGCAAGTTTCCCGGATTTCTGGGGTGTTAGAATCATTTTTTTGAGCGTTCCTACATTATAGATTCTACCATTAATTGCCTCCCGGTGTAATGAAACTTGATCGGGGGTTTTGATTTCATCGCTCCAAAATCCTGCATAAGACGGAAATTTCATATCGTCAAATCCGACAAGACTTAATCGTGTATAAACTTTTATAGTGGCAACCAATTGTTCTCCTTGATAAACTGTTTTTTTATTGGTTATGATACGGACAAATAAATCTTTGTTCTGAGTGTTGATAGTTTGACTTGATTGATTATTATTTGTATTAGTAGTAGAGGCTTGTGTATTTGATGCATTACCTTTGATAACCTGAATTTTAAGAGGATTTGAAATTATTTTTTTCCCTTTTACTATAATAGAGGCCGGGTCTATCTGGAAAGTGCCCTCTTTTTGAGCTGACAGGTAGAATGAATAAGAATAGCTGACTTCTTGTGTCATCTTTCCGTTGATAAATTGAATGCTGCTGCTACTCGATGTGTTTGGCCCACTTAAAATATTAAAACCTTTAAAACTTGGAAAATGTGGACTTCTTCCGGAAGCATTAACAGTATAACTAACTTGAAATGGTTTTCCTGCTTTTACAACTCCCGGACCGGATGCGGTAAATGAAACCTGTCCTTTTGCAACAGAAATCAGCGTTGTAAGGAAAAAAATTATATATTTTGATTTGCGTATCATTTATCTATTGTTTAATTTGTTAATATATATTGAAAGCGTCATCTGTTTATGTTTTTTTAATTACGAATTACAAATTACGAATTTTTTCACCTGTTTTTATATTTTTAATTTCCTAATTATCATATAGTTACTAAATTCTGAAGATTTTTATAAATAAGCTAAATATCAAATGATTAACTTCATAAACTTTTAACTTTTTAACTTTTAACTTTCAACATTTAGCATTCAAAATTTATTTAATTACCAATCTTTTTCAACTTTTATTTTTTGAGATTTTTGCTTTTTCAATTTGTCTTGCAATTTGTTCTCATTTTGTTGTAATGCTTTTAACAATCGGGCAGCATCTTTTTTTGACATTTTTTGTTTCTGATCTTGTTGCTTTTGTTGTTCTTGTTTTTTTTGTTGTTGCTGCTGTTGCTGCTTTTGTTTTTGGTCTTGTTTTTTCTTATTTTTATTATCTTGTTGTTGCTGTTTTTTATCTTTGTTTTTCTGATTCTTATTATTTTTTTTGTTATTCTGTTTGTTTTTTTGTTGTTGCTGTTGTTTTTTTAGCATTTTCAAAGCATACGACAAATTATATTTAGTATCCATATCTTCTGGATTGTTTTTGAGCGCCATTTTATAGGCATCAATGCTTTGTTGTAGATAGCCATTGGTGTCGGCATTTGCCATTTGTTGATGTGCTTGTAATAATGCGTTTCCAATATTATGATAAATCTTTGCTTTTTCTTGTTTTGTTTTAGCTTGTGAAGTAATATTTTCAAATTGTTGTGCTGCTTCTTTATATTTACCTTGTTTGTAGAGTGCATCACCGATATTAAATTTTGCTTCAAATGAATTATTGTTTTTTTCTAATGCTTTTTGATATTGTATATCGGCTTTGTTAAATTCATTTTTCTCGTAAGCCTGATTACCTTTGCGGATATACTTTCTTTCTTGTTGTGCCCACACAGAGAATGTAATGGATAATCCGAGCAATATGATAAAAATTTTCTGTGTCATTGCGATTATATTTTCAGTTTGAATAAATGAATTTTATCAGCTATTTTTGATTTACGGTTTGGGATAAAAAATTCTATCAAAAGCAAAAGAACGCCAAGAAGTATAAATATCTGAAACTGATTTTCATAATCGGAATATACTTGTGATTCTAATTCTTTTTTATCCAACTTATTTAGCTGATCAAAAATATTATTCAATCCCGTGGTGGCATTGTTGGCTCTAAAATAACTGCCCTTGCCAATGGCTGCAATCTCTTGCAAGAGTGTTTCATTAAGTTTTGAGACAACAATATTACCATCTTTATCGGTTTTAAAATCCTGTCTCCCAAATCTATCATGGATTGGTATTGGTACACCTTCAGGAGACCCCATTCCTATTGTGTAGATTTTGATACCTTTATTAGCAATTTCTGTGGCAGCATCTTTTGCTGATTCTTCGTGGTTTTCACCATCGGTAATTAACACAATTGCTTTGGTAACAGTGGAATCCGGGGTAAATGAATTGGCTGCATGTTCCAGCGCTTTGGTTAAATTGGTTCCTTGAACGGGAACACTATTTGGGGTAATAGTATTCAGAAACATTTTTGCTGATACATAGTCGGTGGTAATAGGTAGTTGGGTATAAGCATCACCGGCAAAAATGACAAGACCAATTTTATCATTTTGCAGGCGGTCAACTAATTTTTCGATGGCGCGTTTGGCATTTTCGAGCCGGTTTGGTTTCAAATCTTCCGCAAGCATACTGTTGGACACATCTAAGGCGAGAATAAGCTCAATACCTTTCCGTTTAATAGTGACTAATTTGGAACCAATTTGAGGCCCGGCAATACCAATAATAATAAATAATACCGCAATAAAAAATAGATAAAATTTCCAATTTTCCCGCGACTTTGATTCGTTAGGTATTAATTTACTTACCATTTCCGGCGTCCCAAACTGTTTTTTTGTCCTTTTTTTGTATCTTTTGAAAGACCAAAAAATGATAATGGCCAAAGGAATAACCAGCGCTAAACCAAATAATATGTAACTATATGCAAATTTGAACATGTCTCAAATAATTAAGTTATAGATTTAAATACCGTATATCTTAAAATACCTTCAATTATTAAAAGCAGGATGGCGGCAATGCCCCACCATAAATATTCATCATTTTTTTTACGGTATTCTTTAACTTTGATTTTAGATTTTTCCAACTTATCTATTTCATTGTAAATTTTTTCCAGTTTTTGTTTATTGGTGGCTCTAAAATATTTTCCGCCGGTTTCATCGGATATTTTTTGTAACAATGCTTCGTCAATTTCAACTTTCATTTGCTGATACTGCATACCGAAAGGTGTCTGAACAGGATAGGGGGCTGTTCCAAGTGACCCGACGCCAATAGTATAGACACGGATATCAAAAGTTTTGGCTATCTCGGCAGCTGTATAAGGATCAATGGCGCCCATATTGTTGACACCATCGGTTAGCAAAATAATTACTTTACTTTTTGCCGGGGAGTCTTTTAATCGCCTAATGCCGTTAGCCAATCCTTCACCTATGGCTGTACCGTCTTCTATCATACCACTTTTGATGTCTTTCATTAGGTTAATTACACTGGCATGATCCGTTGTTAACGGGCACTGGGTAAAAGATTCGCCGCTAAAAACGACTAAACCGATACGGTCATTGGGCCTGCCATTGATGAATTTGGTAGCTACCTCTTTGGCGGCTTCTAAACGGTTGGGTTTAAAGTCTTGTGCCAACATACTACCTGAAATATCCATATCAAGGATAATATCAATACCTTTTGTTGAAATATTTTTCCAACTATTGGAGCTTTGCGGTCTGGCTAATACAATGATTAATAGTGAAAGCGCCAATAATCTTAATACCATCAGGCTGTGACGAAACCATACACGAAAAGTCGGTTTTATTTTGGCAAAAGTCGTAGTAGATGATATGGTTAAGGTGGCATTTAATTTTTTCAGTTTCCATATATACCAGCCTGCCAATAAGGGAATTAATATCAGCAAAAATAAATAATCCGGATTATGGAATTCTATATTATTCATCATGTTCTTTCCCTGTTTTAGAAGTTTTATCTTTTATCTTTTCATCTTTTTTGTTGGCATCAGGTTGTTGTGCTTTTGTTTCCTGTTCATTTTCATTGTCTTTGTTATTTTCCATTTGCTCTTTCAATAATTTTGTCCGTTCAACAAACTCATAAGCATTTTTCAAACTCTTATCATTTTCGTTAGGTAGGGGTTTATATTTTGCAAATTTTGCTAAATCGGCATTTTCTAATACATAGGACAAAATATTGAGTGTTTCCTGTTCAGCTAATTTCTCTTGTCTGAATTGTGAAACAATTTCATAGGTTGTTTGTTCCATTGCACTGATACGGTAGCGGTTTTCAATGTAGGTTCTTAAAATATCAGTCAGTTCAGAGTAATATTCTTTAATTTGGTCGTTTTGCCACAATTTTTTCTCTTTTAATTTGTCTAATTCACGCAAAGCAATGATATGTGCTGCTTCTTTGGGAACAAAGATTTTCTTGGGTTTTTCATTTGTCTTTTGACGTGATTTTTTATAATATTTATAGCCAAAATAAAGGATTAGTAAAAGAATAATGCCGCCTAAAATATAGGGCAGATAATATTTTAGGAATTCTTGAAATGAAAAGGGGGTATTTAAGGGTTCTTTAATGTCTTTGATTTCTTTTTTTGTTGTATCTACAGGCACCGTTTGACAAGTCAATAATAAAGGCTGGCTATAAAGCGTGTCTGTTGTGGTATCTTTTTGATAGACAAATGGGAGCGGGGGAATAGCAAATTGCCCGCTGTCATAACAACTGATAATATATTTTTTTGATAAAGTGATTTCATTATTTGACATGGAGACTGTATCAAGTGTATCGGTTTGGATGATTTCTATTTTCTCTGTAATCGTGTCATTTAGTTCAGGAAATTTAAGTTGAAAGTTAACGGGTTTAGTAATTTGTAAAGTGAAAGTAACCGGGTCGCCAATTAAAATACGATTGGTATCAATGTCGGCTTTTATTGACAGGTTTTGTGCCTGCAATAATAAGTTACTACCCATGATAAGAATGAATACGATATATTGTTTTATGCCTTTCATTGTTTGCTTAGAATTTGGTACGCATTTTAAAAAGTTGTTTTAATGGTTTTATGTAGTCTTCGCCTGTAAATAAAGTTATTTTATCTACACCTGCTTTTGAAAATACCGTTTCTATTTTTTCTTGTTCCTTATGTCTGTGTTCCTCAAAGATTTTCCTTATTTGTTGATTACTGGTGTCAATCCACATTGTTTGTTTAGTTTCCGGGTTAAATAATTGAACCAATCCGGCTTTAGGTAACTGCTGTTCTGCTTTATCTGTAATCTGCAAGGCAATAACATCATGCTTGTTGTTTGCAATTTTGATGGCTTTTTCGAAATCATCATCCATAAAATCGGAAAGCACAAAAGCAATGCTTCTTTTTTTAATAGAATTGATCAAGTATCGTAATGCTTCGCTAATATTTGTTTTGCTTTCTTCGGGTTTAAAGTCTAATAATTCACGAATAATTCGAAGGATATGTTTTTTTCCTTTTTTTGGCGGAATAAATTTTTCAACTTTATTACTAAAAAATATAACGCCTATTTTGTCATTATTCTGAATAGCTGAAAACGATAATACTGCGGCAATTTCAGTAATTAATTCCTGTTTAAATTGTGTGTTAGTGCCAAAATTTTCAGAACCGCTGACATCAATTAAAAGCATTACGGTAAGTTCCCGTTCTTCTTCGTAAACTTTAATATATGGATGGTGAAACCGGGCAGTTACATGCCAGTCAATGTTGCGGATATCGTCGCCAAATTGATATTCACGGACCTCAGAGAACGACATCCCTTTGCCTTTGAAGGCGCTATGATATTCTCCGGCAAAAATCTGATGGCTCAGTCCCCGTGTTTTTATTTCAATTTTCCGGACTTTTTTTATGATTTCTGTTGCATCCATTCTTATCGTTTATTAATCAGAATAAAAAACCAAATGTTTTTCATTTCTATGGTACTTCAACATTATTCAAAATTTCATTGATAATATCTACGGTGTCTATATTTTCAGCTTCTGCCTCATAAGTTAGTCCAATACGATGACGGAGAACATCATGGGCAATCACACGCACATCTTCAGGAATGACATAGCCCCGGCGTTTGATAAAGGCATAAGCCTTTGAGGCCATAGCCAAATTAATACTGGCGCGTGGCGAAGCACCATAAGCAATCATATTTTTATATTTGTCAAAACCGTATTGCTCAGGGAAACGGGTTGAGAAAACCAAATCCAAAATATATTTTTCAATTTTCTCATCCATATAAACTTCTTTTACTACTTCGCGGGCTTTGATAATGTCTTCAGGTTTTATAACCTTTTTGGCTGAAGGAAAAACCTTTTTCAGATTTTGGCGAATAATGAGTTGCTCCTCATCAATTTTTGGGTAAGAAATAACGACTTTGATCATAAACCGGTCAACTTGTGCCTCCGGAAGCGGGTAGGTACCTTCTTGTTCAATGGGGTTTTGTGTAGCTAATACCAGGAACGGTTCTTCCAGTTTAAAAGTTTCCTCGCCAATGGTGATTTGTCTTTCTTGCATGGCCTCCAATAAAGCACTTTGTACTTTTGCCGGGGAACGGTTTATCTCATCAGCCAGTAGGAAATTGGTGAAAATAGGTCCTTTTTTAACATAAAATTCTTCTTTTTTCTGGCTATATATTAAGGTACCTAAGAGGTCTGCCGGCAATAAATCCGGTGTAAATTGAACTCTTTTAAAGTCTGCGCTTATTGTATCTGCCAGTGTATTGATGGCAAGGGTTTTTGCTAATCCGGGAACTCCTTCAAGCAAGATGTGTCCATCTGCTAATAAGCCAATTAAAAGACTCTCTGTTAAGTGCTTTTGTCCAACAATGACCTTGTTCATTTCCATTGTAATAAGGTCAATAAAGCTACTTTCTTGTTGAATCTTTTCATTCAATGCTTTAATATCCATACCCATTGCCATTGAGGAGGTTGTTGTGGATGGTGTATTTTCTTGTAAGTCCATAATTAGTTATTTTTTGTGACTGCAAATTTAGACCAACAAAGAATTAATAAGATTTTAAATTTGTTAAAGTATGTTAAGTAAGTCTTGTATGCCCCGCTACCGCAAGCGTCCTCGCTTGTAGTAAGTAAAGCAAGGAAGGTAATGCAGAAAATCTATTTCGAAACAAGTACGGGGCAAGACTATTAACAAAACGCAGTTTTGTCATTCAGATTTTAAAAGATGAAGTTTTATTTTGAATTTTTCATCATTATCCTTTCATAATTCTGACAATTGACATTTTGATAAATGATTGAAAAATATAAAAAAACGGTCAACCATAATCAAGCATTGTCACCACCCTTAATTCTATTGGGATTCTTTTTTACAAAATCTGCCCAGGTTTTTGCTGAAGATTTTCCTTTGGCATATTCCGGCTGTATGAAATGACAATAGGCGGCTGCCAATCCATCGGTAGCATCTAATTTAGAAGGCATCTTCTCAATCTTAAATATTTGCTGCAACATACCGGCAACTTGTTCTTTTGATGCCTGTCCATTACCGGTGAGTGCCATTTTAATTTTCAATGGGGCATATTCATATATCGGGATATTCTGATTGAGTGCGGCAATTATTACAGTGCCTTGTGCGCGACCAAGTTTTATGGCTACCTGTACATTTTTATCCAAAAAAGGCGACTCTATGGCTAATTCGTCAGGATTGTAATTGGCAATCAATGCAGATGAACGCTCAAAGATGTGTTTCAATTTAGCATAGTGACCTGATATTTTTGTTAAGTCAATATATCCCATTGCTATAAGCGTTGCCTTTTTTGCAATAACACCAATAATACCGTATCCCATAATGGTTGTGCCGGGGTCAACACCTAATATGATTTTTTCAAATTTCAATTTCTCTTAGTTTTTATTTATCTTAATTTCTTAATTCGTAGATGTGTTTTGATGGCTTCCCTGAAAAAAAGATTCTTCTTTATTTCCTTGTTTTTCTAATGCACGGTATCGTTTTCGACTATCTGATACAAAGATGCTATTTTTATAGTCTAATAGTATCTTTTTATAATACTTTGCGGCCTCATCAGGGTTATTAAGTTTATTTTCATAAATTTTCGCCAAACGGTAACAGGCATCATCCGCTATGACATCTTGAGGGTAATTTTCTATAATTTTTTTAAGGTTTTCAATAGCTTTTTCAAATTCATTATGTTTTTGATAAATTTCCGCTTTTTTAAAAAGAATCTCATCAGCCAATTGATTTGTTGGATAAAACTGTCTGATAGAGTCGAGAGAAACAATGGCCAGGGAATCCCGGTTACAAAATTCCAATAATTCAGCACGGGCAAAAATTCGTAATGGGGCGGTATTGGTATCATTGGATAAATTATCTTGAATGATTTCTGACAGATAAAAAGCATCATTGGCAATAAGCTTTGAAGTGCTGCCTTTCAAAATGTTTAACTGTGCTTGTGCCCATTTAAAATCGCCCATGAAATAAGCGAGTCGTGCCCGGTCATATTTCGCTTGATACCCCAATGGATTATTCTTAAAATCTTTTTCAATTTGTGCCAATACCAATACGGCATCCCACGGGTCGTTAGCCGCTATTAGCGTATAAGCGTATTCTAATTTTATTTTTGCTTGATTCTCAATAGATAACCGTTGTTTCGGAATGGTTTCTAAAAATGTTTTAGCACCGTCTGTATCGTGTAAGTAGAAAGCTAATAATTTACTGTAGATAATGGCAATATCAATAGTTTCGTCATTGAGTCCATAGGTGTCTATAATTGCTTTCAATTTTGTTTGCAATGCTTTTAGTTCGTCCGGCTGTATCGCTTTATTGGCTGTAATTTGTTTAAAACGGGCTTGTAGATAGTAATTCCTTGCCAATAGATAATTGTCTGAGTTCTTACCTTTTTCTATTACAAAACTAAATGCTTTAACAGCTAAATCATACTGTTCGTTATTTAAGGCTAATTTCCCAATGCGAATCACATTTTCAAAATTTTGCTTCCGGTTTCGTTTATCTAATGCCATTGCTTGCTGTAATGCTTTTCCGGTATTGTTTTCTTGTAGATACAACCAAATGAGCAATTGATTGTAAACCGTTTTAGATGGATTTTTTTGTATTCGCAAAAGCAACTGTTTTTTCAGCAAAGACGAGAGAGTGCCGTCGTCATTATATAATGCTGACTGAAAGCGCATTTGCACGCTTTGGTAAAAGCTTTCATTTAAGTCTATCACATCTAAATAAGCGTTAATCATTTTATCCCATTTCCTTTCTAAAAAATACAGATAACCCAATTCAAATTGAAAAGTATATTGTCCTTTAAATTTTTTCTGACCTTGAAGGTAAACTTTCTCGGCATAATCATAGGCACGAATACTGATAAAATCATTGGCTGACTTAATATAATCTTGTGTCGATGGAGGAATTTTTTTTAATATTTTATTAAATATAGCAGCTGCTTTTACAGAATCTTGCTGCATCTGATAGGTTTGCCCCAGATAGATATTAAAAGTGTTATTGTGAGGGTGTTGTCTTATTTCTTGCTTAATTTTTTTTTCAGCTGTTTTATAATCATTTTGTTGATAAAGACATTGTAAAAAATAATTGAAATATGAGGTATTATGTGTTTCACCGTAAAGCTTGTAATAGAGTGGGGCGGCTTTTTCAAATTCTCCGTCTCTGTAATACTGCATAGCAAGTAAAAAGTCATTGTTCTGTGACCAACCAGTTAGCGGTAAAAGAAAAATAATAAACAGTATTAGCCATTTCATCATTTTACTTGTTTTTTAATAGCCGTCTGTTGTTGTATGCTATCCATAATCTGGTTTATTTTCGGTAACAAGAAATAAAATTTTTGTTTTTCCTTATTAAGTGTGGTTATAAAACTGTTTAGCTCCTTTTTTGTTGTTTCAAATGCCTGCATTTCATCATTTGTATATTGGTGAATTTTTTCAGCTGACAACACGCCATTTTCTATATCTTCTTCTAAGTCATTTAATTGCTTTTTAGAAAAATTTAATTGATAATAGAACTTGGCGGGTTTTTGTTTGTTTTTTTTGAAAAACTTAAAAGTATAGCTCCATGCAGAAACAATATTTTGGTGAGTATTATTGGGAAGAAGAGTATTTAAATTTTTAAAAAAGTTTAATTTATCGCTTGTGGATTGATACATGTATTCCAATGAATCTTTATTGATATTATCAACAATATTTAGCAGACTATCTGTTTTATGTTGAAGTTCTTTAATTTGTATGATAGTTTTTTTATTATTTTGAGTATTACATGAATAAAATATCAATAAACTGATTATTAGGAATAAATATTTTGGCATAGCCATTTTTTTTAGTTAAAATACAACAGATAAATTACATTATTCAAAAATACTAAATTACTTTTTGGATTGATTGTTTTTCTGACGAATAATATCAAATCCTGTATAGGGCACTAAAATTTCCGGAATACGAATACCTGTAGAAGTTTGATTGTTTTCAAGTAAGGAGGCTACAATTCTTGGCAAAGCTAAGGCACTACCATTAAGCGTGTGAGCCAGTATTTTCTTTTTACTGTCTTTTGATTTTATTCGTAACTTCAGCCGGTTAGCTTGGAAAGTCTCAAAATTTGAAACGGAACTAACTTCTAACCACTTATCTTGTGCCGCAGAATAAACTTCAAAGTCATAAGTGAGGGCAGAGGTAAAACTGACATCGCCACCACAAAGTTTAACAATTCGATAAGGTAAACCAAGTTTCATCAAAAGTCCTTCGACATATTTCACCATTTCATCAAGGGTGTCATACGATTTGTCCGGATGTTGAATTTGAACTATTTCAACCTTGTCAAACTGATGTACCCGGTTTAGCCCACGCACA
>Ga0114934_10002815_pt1 | contig 11011 bp, 8 predicted proteins | sample 4SBtaG_2_FD_99695 | JGI IMG/M metagenome (GOLD analysis project Ga0114934, IMG submission 99695) | Deep subsurface microbial communities from Kolumbo volcano to uncover new lineages of life (NeLLi) - 4SBTROV10_white metaG | ecosystem: Environmental > Aquatic > Marine > Volcanic ...
AAAAATTCCTCAAGTAGTTGGTATTGCAGTTTGTGGTCGGTGATTTTATTCACTTTTTTCCAAAAGGATTGACCACTTTCTTTGTCAAGGTGAGTAGCATACCAAAAAATATGCTTTCTGGATAACTGAGTGCCTAATTTTTCACCATAAAAGGCATGAATTTGAGCAATATGATCCAAAATCGTTTGTTTTTTTACTTCAAGTGGGATTTGTGGTGCGATTTTGCCATTTTTTAAGAAATAATCAATTTCATGAATAATCCAAGGATTACCTTGGGTAGCTCTGCCTACCATCACGCCATCGGCTAATGTGTAATCAAGCACTTGCTTGGCTTTTTCAGCTGAGATGATATCGCCATTAGCAATCACCGGAATACCGACCTCTGATTTTACGATTTTGATGGTGTTGTATTCTGCCATGCCACTGTATTTGTCCTCACGTGTTCGACCATGAACACTGAGCATTTTAATGCCAGCATCTTGCGCTATTTTGGCAATGGTTGGGGCGTTTTTGTTGGTGATATTCCAACCTGTGCGCATTTTTAATGTCACAGGAATTTCAACCGCATCGACCACTGAATTAAGAATAGTTTTAATCAAGCCCTCATCTTGCATGAGCGCTGACCCTGCGGCTTTGTTGCATACTTTTTTGGCAGGGCAGCCCATATTAATATCAATAATATCAGCACCAAACTCAACTGCTTGCTGTGCTGAATGCGCTAACTCATCAGCTTGGGATCCAGCAATTTGAATACTAATAGGTGCCGGCTCACCAGTAAAATCAAGCCGATGTTTAGATTTGTTGGTATTGAGCAAGTGGTGTTGAATAACCACCATTTCAGAGGTGGTGAGTGCCGCACCTTGTGCACGGCAGATGGTTCTGAATGGCTTGTCACTGGTGCCTGCCATTGGTGCGAGAAACACCTGAGACTTTAAAGCATAATCACCAATTTGAACTGACACGGTTTATATTTTGGCGGCTTTTTTGGTTTTTTCTAGTAGGCGCTTTTGTTTGAGCTTAGATAGATGATCAACAAACAAAATACCATTTAAGTGATCAATTTCATGTTGAATGCAAACGCCCAAAAGCTCGTCTGCTTCTAGTTCAAAAGACTCACCTTGTTCATTAAGTGCACGCACTTTAATATGGTTAGCACGTTTAACACATTGGTAATAATCAGGCACTGAGAGACAGCCTTCTTCCCAGTCAATCTCGCCGTCTTTTTCAATAATTTCTGGGTTGATTAAACACAATGGCTGGTTTTTTTCTTCGGAAAGGTCAATCACAATAATGCGTTGATGATGATCAATCTGTGTGGCTGCCAGCCCGATACCAGGTGCGTCATACATGGTTTCGAACATGTCTTTAACCATTTTTCTAACTTCGTCATTAACTTGTTCAACCGGTTTGGCGACAGTTCGAAGGCGCGAATCAGGATAATGTAGAATTGATAATAACATGACTATATTATAGTGTCTTTTGCTTGATTAGAGGTCTTAGGGTAATCTTCGTTGTAATGTAGGCCACGGCTTTCAGCTCGAGAGATGGCTGATTTAACAATCAATTGAGCGGTTGCCACTAGATTTCTAAGCTCGATTAAATCACTTGAAATGAGGTAAAGACGATAATACTCATCCACTTCGTTTTGAATTTGTGTCAGACGCATTTGTGCAGAATTTAAGCGCTTATTGCTGCGCACAATGCCAACAAAGTTCCACATAATACGTCTAACTTCATCCCATAGATGCGTTACCATCACTTTTTCTTTAGATAGGCTTACTCTAGATGCGTCCCAGTTGTCAAAGTTTGGATATTGAGATGTTAGTGCTTGTTGATTAATGTGGTTGGCACAAGCTTTAGCAAAAACGACACACTCTAATAATGAATTACTGGCCATGCGATTAGCGCCGTGTATGCCAGCATGAGAAACTTCGCCAATGGCATATAGGTTATTAATATTGCTGTGCGCATTAATGTCGGTTTGAATACCGCCACAGGTGTAATGAGCAGCTGGCACAACTGGGATTGGATTTTGTGAAATATCAATACCAAAGGAGGCGCATTTTTCATTAATGGTAGGGAAGTGTGATTGAATCCAATCTTTGTCTTTGAATGAAATGTCTAAATACACACAGTCAAAACCATGAGTTTTCATTTCTGAATCAATGGCTCTAGCAACGATATCACGCGGCGCAAGCTCGGCCCGCTTGTCGTATTTTTGCATAAAGGCTTCACCCGTTGGCAAAATAAGCTTGGCGCCTTCACCACGCAAAGCTTCAGAAATCAAAAATGATTTGGCGTGTGGATGGTACAAACAAGTCGGGTGAAATTGGGTAAATTCCATATTCGCAATACGACAACCACCACGATAAGCCATGGCAATACCATCACCAGTTGAGGTGTCTGGATTAGAGGTATAAAGATAAGCCTTTGAAGCGCCACCAGTCGCAATAATGGTTTTATGGGCGATGAAACTTTCAACCTCATTACTTGATTTGTTTAGAATGTAGGCGCCATAACAGTGTTGATCTTTGATGAGCAAGTCAATGGCAATAAAGTTTTCAAATAGAGTGACGTTCTTTTTCGCCCTTACACTATCGAGTAAATTGGTTTGAATAGACTGCCCAGTTTTATCAGCAACATGAGCAACACGTCGATTACTATGACCACCCTCAGTGGTTAAGTGATACTGATCTTGTTGTTGGGTAAAGACAACGCCGGCTTGTTCTAGAGATTTGATTGCAGATGGTGCTTGCTCAACCATAAAGCGTACAGCGGCTTCATCGCCTAAATCCACACCGGTTGATAAAGTATCTTTAATGTGTGATTCAAAATTATCGTTTTTATCCAGCACGGCTGATATGCCACCTTGTGCATAGTAAGAGCTACTTTCTAGAACTTTGTCTTTGGCAATTAGAGCAACGGAAAAATCGTCAGACAGTTGTAGAGCGCTCATTAATCCAGCACTACCCGTGCCAATAATAAGAACATCAAAGTGGTGTTGTGTTGACATTGTTAAATAGCGCTATGAAGTTTAGCTAGATTTTTGGCTTAACCATTAAGATGAGCTTTGGCAATAAAGTCAGGTTAGCTAATAAAGCGCTTAGCATTGCAATGGCAGTGAATACGCCAAAATAAATACTTGGAATAAAGTTAGATAAAGCCAAGATTAAGAAGCCTAATGTCACCGTAATAGAAGTATAAAACATTGCCAAACCAATTGACCCATGTGAGCGATACATGGTGGCCATGTAGTCCCCGTCTTTTTGGAACTCTGCCTTAAAGCGATGAATATAGTGAATAGCGTTATCAACACCGATACCAATGGCAATAGCAGAAATAGTAATGGTCATTAAATCGAGCGGGATGTTCATCAGCCCCATAATGCCAAGAATAAATAGCGAAGGCAACGTATTAGGAATTATCGCCAAAATAGACAAACTGATTGATTTAAATACAAACAAGAACATGATAAAAATCATCACAAAGACCACGGCGATGGTTTTGATTTGTGAATCAAACAAGCTTTGCAACATGTTGTTGTACAACACTAGCATGCCAGTCGTGTGAAAGCTGCCTTCTCTAAAACCAAACTCTTTTGAAATGTGTTGTTCGATATTGTTAATCAGCTCACCACGTTTAAGATCTTTATTGGTTTCACGGATGCGGATTACCATACGCAATTGACCATTATCCTCATTAATATAAGGATCTAATACGTGTGCCCTAGCACTATCTGGGATTTGCCCTCTAACGATATTTAAGAAAAACCCGTTAAGCGCTTGACCGTCATTTGCTTGGGTTAATATTTGCATTAAGGTGTCAATTGAAAGCACCTTGCCGGTTTCATCTAAACTATCTAAATAAGTGTGAATTTTATGAACATCGATGCGTAGATCTTCGTCATACCAGTAGTCTTCAGCTAAATCATCAAAGACAATTTCTAGTGGGATAGTGCCACCGAGTTTTTCATCAATTAAGGTGAGCCCTTGGTTGATTTCGGTACTCTCTTTAAAGTAATCAATAAAACGATTTTCGACACTAAGTTTGCTAATACCAATACCGGCCGCACCAACAAATAACACCAATACGACCAATAAGTGATTACCAAATCGTTCGGTAAATTTGGCTAAACCATGAGTGACGCCTAGTTCGGTTTTGAATTTTGACACTTTGGCTTTTGGTAAAAAGCTCATGATAATTGGGAAGGCTAAAAATGAAAGCACTAAGGCAATGGTAACACCGATTGACATCATCCAGCCAAAATCAATCACAGGTCTAATGCCACTAATGAGTAGTGATGCAAAAGCAGCAATGGTGGTGAGTGTGGTGAACAAGCAAGGTTTTAGCATTTGCTCTAATGTATTTTTAATCAGTTGATGGTATTCAAGGTCTGGGTCATTTTGTGCAAGCTCTCGATAGCGTACTACCAAGTGAATGGTGACTGAAAGTGTCATGACCAACAGTAGCGAGAAGAAGTTAGATGATATAACAGTTACTTTCCAGCCTAAAAAGGCCAAAATACCGGTCATTGTTAAAGCGCCAGTAATACTAATGCCGATTGGCATTAACACCCAACGAACACCTTTGAAAATAAGTGCTAGAATTAGTGTCATGAGGCCAATGACTGCCAAACTAAAGACAATTAAATCACTACTGATGTAGCCAATAATGTCGGTTGTGATCATCGGCAGACCGCCTAAGAATAAACTGGCTTTATCTCGATACCGGTCAATCGTAGTACGAATAGTCGCAATGGTTTCGGCTTGTAAATCACTTTGTGTGGTAGCATCTTTGAGCACTTGTTTTTCAATGCTTTTTAGTTTGGCTAACTCTTCCTTAGAGAGCTCGTTAGCCGCTCTTTTGATGCGCATAGAATCACGAGTTTGACGTCTCTCATCGAAGCGTTTATTGCCCTTTAGCGATACTAAAATAGCCGTGGTTTTTCCGTCTTTGCTGACCAAGTTATCGCCATATAAAGGCGAAGATTTAAACTCTTTATTAGCAAGCAAGAGATTAGCATTGCCGTTGTCAATAGACACACCATCAGAGGATAAATCTGTGAGCGATAGGGGTGGTGAACGGAATAATGGCACATCTAAAATTGTGGTGACCGACTTAACTTGGTCAATGGCTTTTAAGTCTTTTCTAAAGTTGGCTAAATGTTTAATTTGCGCCGGATCTAGCAGATTGTCCTCGACTTGATAGCTAATGACTAAATAATCATCAGAACCATAATCTTTTTTTATGCTTTGATAGTAACGAAGGTTGTTGTCGCCTTCTAGTACTAATGAATCTGAAGAAGCATCAAGCTGAAAATCAGGAATTTGCGCAATGAAAAAACCAGCAACGAGTAACAATAAAACAATGCTATCGCCAGATTTTTTTAAAACCAAGTCGTAAAAATGCTTCATATGTTTTGCTTAAAACTTAAAACTTTCCGCTGCTTCTAAACCTTGCATGGTATCTAGGTGAGTCTCGAATAAAGATTGAGTATCCCACTTGTGCTCACTGATACGAGTAATGAGTTTTGCTTGCATGGCATTACCTGTGCCTTCAACCACAAAAATACGGCCACCGACATTTAGTAAGTGGAAATAACGACCTGTGATTTTTGGTACGGCTGCGCCAACAATAACCACATCAAAAAAGTCATTTGAATTCCAGCCTTTAGAAGCGTCGCCCACTTCAAGTTGAACATTGTCGATGTTAAGTGCGTTTAATTTCTCTTGGGCACTATAACTAAGTTCTTCATCAATTTCAATACTGGTGATTGACTTGCATAATTTTGAAACTACCGCTGTTAAATAACCACTGCCGGTACCTACTTCTAGTACAGCTTCGTCTTTTTTAATATTTAGTGCATCCAATAGGCGGCCTTCAATTTTAGGGCTAAGCATTTTTGCTTTATTACTCAGTGGAATTTCAATATCAGCAAACGCTAGGTTTTGATATTTTTCAGGCACAAAGCTTTCTCTTGGCGTGTCTTTAAGTGCATTATTGGCGATGTAATTTAAACCACCCCATGGTCTAATTTGTTGATCAATTGTGTTGCTTCTTGCTTGTGTTGTATCCATGCTGTGTTCCTATTTCTTTTTTGGTGGTAATAAATCAGTGATGGTGCCTTCAGCCATTTCGGTAGCAAAAGCGGTTGTTTCAGAGAGTGTTGGGTGTGCGTGAATGGTGAGTGCAATATCGCTCATATCACAGCCCATTTCGATGGCAAGTGTTGCTTCTGCAATGAGCTCACCGGCATTCGTGCCGCAAATGCCCATACCTAATATGCGACCTGTTTTTGCTTCAAATAACGCTTTAGACATGCCTTCGTTACGGCCAATACTTAAGCTTCGACCGGAGGCGGCCCAAGGGAATACGCCTTTTTCATAAGCAACCCCTTCTGTTTTAAGTTCTTTTTCAGTTTTGCCTGTCCAAGCGACTTCAGGGTCAGTGTAGGCAACTGATGGAATGGTGAGCGCATCAAAGCCAGATTTGTGCCCACAGATCACTTCTGCAGCTACTTTTGCCTCATGTACTGCTTTGTGTGCCAACATTGGTTGGCCAACGATATCGCCAATGGCAAAAATATGATTAATATTGGTGCGCATTTGTTTGTCAACAGGAATAAAACCCCATTCATTGACTTCTACACCAGCTTTATCAGCATCAATTAGTTGTCCATTTGGCGAACGACCAATAGAGACTAACACTTTATCAAAGGTATCGGATTCCGGTGCTTTTTTGCCTTCGAAATCAACCTTGATTCCCTTGTCAGTTGCTTCCATTTTGGCAACTTTGGTATCCAGATAAATGTCTTTATATTGTTTTTTGATGCGCCTAGCCAACGGCGTAACCACGTCTTTATCGGCGCTTGCAATTAGTTGATCGGATAATTCAACCACGGTAATTTCACTACCAAGTGCATTGTATACAGTGGCCATTTCTAAACCGATAATACCACCACCGACAATCAGTAGTCGTTTTGGCACATCGCTTAATTCGAGCGCATCGGTAGAATCCATGACTCGTGGATCATCAAAAGGAAAGGCTGGAATTTTGGTAACACGTGAGCCTGCTGCAATAATACATTGCTCAAACTCAATCACTTCATCTGAGTCATCAATAGCGATTTGATTGGCTGAGATAAATTTACCATAGCCTGTGACGACTTGTACATTTCTGGCTTTAGCCAAGGCTTTAATACCACCAGTTAGTTTGCTAACAATGTTTTCTTTATTGGCACGTACACCATCAATATCAATTTTAGCTTCACCAAAAGAAACACCAAGATGTGGTGCTTCGGCTGCTTCATTAATAACTTCGGCGGTATGAAGTAAGGCTTTTGAAGGAATACAGCCGACATTTAAACAAACACCGCCTAAATTTTCATAGCGTTCGATTAGTACGACTTCTTTGCCTAAATCAGCTGCACGAAAAGCAGCGGTGTAACCACCAGGGCCTGAACCAATAACAACAACTTGCGTTTTAATCATAAAAGGATCTCTCTAATATCTTGCAAGATTGAATTTAAATCTGCCATAAATCGACCGCCTTGGGCGCCATCAATGACACGATGGTCATAGGACAAAGCCAGTGGCAACATTAATGTTGGCACAAAGTTCTTGCCATCCCAGATTGGTTTGGTTTGTGAACGAGACACACCCAAAATTGCTACTTCTGGTGCGTTAACAATTGGGGTGAATTGCGTACCACCAATGCCACCCAAACTTGAAATAGTAAAACCAGCACCTTGCATATCGCCTGGTTTGAGTTTGCCATCACGAGCTTTTGCAGAAGTCTCAGCTAGTTCAGTGGCTAAGTCACTAAGTGTTTTTTGATCAACATCACGAATCACCGGTACCACCAAGCCGTTTGGTGTATCCATAGCAATACCGAGATTGAAATATTTTTTAATGATTAAATTTTCACCAGATTCATCCAATGCAGAGTTAAAGCGTGGATGTTGTTTTAATGCTTGAATGGTAGCCTTCATGATAAATACTAGTGGCGTTAATTTCACCCCTTTGGCTTTTTGCTCTTGTCTGAAAGCCTCCATTTGGTCAATATTAACTTCGTCAAATTGGGTGACATGCGGAATATTAAGCCAACAAGCACTTAGGTGTTTACCTGAAAGTTTGTTGATTCTAGAAAGTGGTTGAAGCTCAGTTTCGCCAAATTTAGAGAAATCGATAACTGGCACCTTAGGAATCGCACTACCTGTGCCACCTGAAGTAATAATTTGTTTAACGTAGCCTTTAAGGTCTGTATCTAAAACACGGCCTTTTTGCCCAGTGCCTGTGACTTTAGATAGATCAACACCGAGCTCTCTTGCGAGTTTTCGAATTGAAGGCGAGGCATGAGAATCGCCAGCAGGTACATTAGAAACAGATTCGTTAGTACTTGGTGCAGGCGCTGCTACTGGCGCTGGTTTAGTTGCTACTGGTGCGCTAGGTGCTTGCTCTACAACTGTCTTAGTTTCGGTGTTACCACTACTTTGCATTTCAAGAATTAAATCGCCTAGGCTTATTTTGTCACCCAAGCTAACATTAATACTACTGACAGTACCTGCAGTTGGTGTTGGTATTTCCATTGAGGCTTTATCACTTTCAAGGGTGATAATTGAATCTTCTTCGTTAAGTTCATCGCCAACGTTGACTAAAATTTCAATCACTTCTACTTCGTCAAAATCACCAATATCGGGCACGATGACAGGCACTATTTTTGTTGTTGTTTCTTCTTTGGTTTCACCAGGCTCTTCTTCTTTAGTGACGCTTTCTTCAGATTCTTGGGTGCTTTCTAGGCTGATTATTGAATCACCTTGTTTGATTTTGTCGCCAATATTGACATTAATTTGTGAAACTGTGCCTGCTGATGGGCAGGGGATTTCCATTGAGGCTTTATCACTTTCAAGAGTTATTATGCTGTCATCTGCTTCGATTGTGTCGCCAACAGATACTAAAATCTCAATAACTTCTACTTCGTCAAAATCACCAATATCGGGAAGTTCAATGTTTTTAAGGCTTGACATGGTTGGTATATTAATACAATTTTAAAGATGATAATTATCGCAAAAATAGTTGATAAAAGGGGATAAATGTTAAAATGTTTTACGCGCTCAGACGGTATGATAAAAAGTTAAAAATTCATCCGATTATTCAAGGTATTAAAATCTATGCAAGTTGCGTTGTCAATTAAAGGTTTGCAAAAAACTTACACCAATCAGTTAGAAGCACTGAAGGGTATTGATTTGCAAGTTGAACAAGGAGACTTTTTTGCACTTTTGGGTAGTAATGGTGCAGGCAAAACTACCGCTATTGGTATTGTTTGTGGGTTGTTGAACAAAACTGCAGGTGATATTGAAGTTTTAGGGCTTGATCAAAACACTCGTGGGAATGAGATTAAACGCTTAATTGGGCTAATGCCACAAGAGTTTAACTTTAATCCATTTGAGCCGATTGAAGAAATTTTAATCAACCAAGCAGGCTATCACGGTATTAGTCGTTCAGCTTCTAGAGCACAAGCAGAAATATTATTAAAAAGAATGCAATTGTGGGATAAGCGTTTTGATATGGCAAAGTCGTTATCAGGCGGTATGAAACGCCGTTTAATGTTAGCCAGAGCACTCATACATCAACCAAAAATTTTGATTTTAGATGAGCCTACAGCCGGTGTTGATGTTGAGATTCGTCGCTCCATGTGGACATATCTTAAAGAGTTAAATCGTGAAGGAATGACCATTATTCTGACCACGCACTATTTAGAAGAGGCCGAATCTTTGTGTCGTAATATTGCTATTTTGAATGAAGGCGAGGTGGTTGAGCAAACCAGTATGAAAAAGCTACTTTCTAAAGTAGCGCATCAAGTCATTATTTTAGAAAGTGTGAGTAGCCTACCTGAGCAAATTAAAGAGGACGGCTTTGAATGCGAGAGATTAGATGACTATTCTTTGCAAGTGGTGCTTGATTCGGATAACAATATTACTAATGTTTTGCAAAATTTAGCCAAACAGGGTGTTAGTGTGGATCATGTGCGTAGCGCACAAAATCGTCTAGAAACCTTGTTTTTGCGTTTGACTCAAAAACAACAATCGGAGCAACATTAAATGTGGATTGCTTATAAAACCATTGTCATTAAGGAAGTTTTGCGATTTTCTCGTATTTGGGTGCAAACTATTTTCCCGCCAATTATCACCACGTCGCTTTATTTGCTAATTTTTGGCGGCTTGATGGGTGAGCGTATTGGGCAAATGCAAGGGATTGATTATTTACAATATATTATTCCCGGCATTATTTTAATGACAGTCATTACCAACTCTTATGCCAATACTGTGTCGTCATTTTTCTTGGCAAAATTTAACCACAGTATTGAAGAGTTGTTGGTAGCACCAGTGCCATATTGGGTGATCTTATTAGGTTATATTTCAGGTGGTGTTGCGCGAGGCTTTATTGTGGGTTTGGGCGTGTTTATTGCAGTTTCATTCTTTGTTGAGTTTACGATTGATAGTTTATTTATCACATTCATGACATTTTTATTAACCGCTATTTTTTTTCATTGGCAGGTTTTATTAATGCAATTTTTGCACAATCATTCGACGACATATCAATTGTGCCGACCTTTATCTTGATGCCAATGACTTATCTTGGCGGTATGTTTTATAGCATCGATATCTTGCCGCAGTTTTGGCAAGACGTTAGTAAATTTAATCCAATTTACTATATGGTTGACAGCTTTAGATTGGGTTTTTTAGGGGTGAGCACTTCTGATTTTTGGACATCAATGAGCGTCTTGCTAGTGATGATTGCCGTGTTGACAACTGTGTCTTTTTATTTATTAAAAAAAGGCGTTAATATTAAGACTTAATTACACTTTCTTCGCCAGATAATATTCTTTGAATATTGCTTCTGTGGGTAAAGAAAATCCAGATACAAATGATACCAATGACATAGGTGGCTTCAAAGTTGCCAGTTAACCAATAAAAATAAAATGGGGTTAGTAAAGTGGCAATAAGTGCTGA
>Ga0114934_10002816_pt1 | contig 11011 bp, 14 predicted proteins | sample 4SBtaG_2_FD_99695 | JGI IMG/M metagenome (GOLD analysis project Ga0114934, IMG submission 99695) | Deep subsurface microbial communities from Kolumbo volcano to uncover new lineages of life (NeLLi) - 4SBTROV10_white metaG | ecosystem: Environmental > Aquatic > Marine > Volcanic ...
CCCTTATCCCGTTTAAACTTTTTTGGCGCTAGCCCTAAACTAATGTCCATGATGATGAAACAGCACAATGTCGCCACACTTCCAGAGCTAGTGGAAGCAACACACGCTTTGGGCGTACGCATTGTTGCCTGTGAAATGGCGATGAAAATCTTAGAAGTTGAGCAAAGTGATATGATTGAAGAGGTTCAAGATGTTGTTGGCGTTGCCACCTTCCTCAATGATTCTGAAAATTCACATATTATCTTTATTTAAAGGAATAACATACATGAAACATTTTCTCGATATTACCAATGAAACCTGCCCCATGACATTTGTGAAAGTAAAATTGCAATTAGCAAAAATGGATGCTGGCGAACAGTTAGAAGTCTTGCTTAATAAGGGCGAGCCTTTGGAAAATGTACCGCGTTCCTGCGAAGAGCAGGGCTACAAGGTGCTTTCCAATGAACCCACAGATCATGGAAAACATCTTATTCTTGTCGAAAAATAATCCCACGCCCACCGCGTAATTATGATGTCTCTACAATCAAACGGTCCAATAAGCTCACAACTTGCTCTGACAATGGCGCAATAGCTTTGACATCTGCAATAGCCCCTTCTTTATCACCGCTATTGTAACGCTCTACAGCTTGCCGACCGAGTGTATGAACTTTTTCATGTGGTATTGCCATTTCTTTAAAAGCAGCTTTTGTACCATACGTATCTTTTCCAATAGCATCATACCACTTGCCTAATCGACAATCATGGTGACTTGCTACAGTAGATAGCTCAATATCTCCACGATCTAAAATCATATTAACCAAACGTTTTTTCCATAAAATATGATCCGATTTAGCCAATCTCAACACCGCATCTTGTAGTTTCATCTCGCCAAATTCTTGAATTTCACTAACAAGTTTAGATTCCAATGCATCGGTATCATTTAAAGTTTGAGTCACAACTTGACGATTGCTGCTCACCATCGTGGCTGTTTCAGCTACAGACTCAGCCACTTCTTGTGATGCAGCTGACTGATCGTGTGTTGCCTGGGTAATTTGATCGACCTCTCCAGCAATAATATTTAAAGCATCATTCATTTCATGCATGCGCTTATCTACTTTGCCCATATCATTATTGCCTTGCTCAACAGCACTAGAAATATCTTTCGTTACGATTGCAATGCTTTCGACATTTTCTTGGATGCGGTGAATCTTTTCGACAATATTCTCAGTTGCTTGTTTTGTTTGATGCGATAGCTCTTTCACTTCATTTGCCACAACGGCAAAGCCTCTACCAACATCTCCCGCTCTTGCAGCCTCAATGGTGGCATTAAGAGCCAATAAATTCGTTTGATCAGATATTTTTTGAATCACACCCAAAATACTATTAATTTCTTCCGATGCTTTTGTCAGTCCTTGAACACGTTCACTGGCGTCATCAACCCGTGTATCAATATGATTCATCGCTTCCACAGCATGATTGACCGCAACGGTAGCATCTTGGCTTTGTTGATTAGCGTGTACAATATTTTCATTCACCTGATCAACGCGCTCAGCTACATGTGCAACATTGGCACTCATTTGCTCACTCGCAGCAGCCATATTCATCGATCTATCATCAAGATGCGCCATGCCTTGCTCTAAATGCCCCATACTCATAGTGGTTTCAAATGCATTCATGGTCATGGTAACCATATCGTCCAATTGCTCTAGCATGCGACTTTCCAACTGCTCCGCTAATACATTTGCCTGCTGAATCAATGGGTCATCACCACTGGCTCGATAGGTGAAATCACCCGCAGTCAACTTGGAAAAAAGCGTTAGGACTTGCTCTTTCACTGTATCCATTATTATCCCCCTAGAAATAAGCGTTTATTAAGAACTATAAGTCAAGCAAAACACATGCCAGATTCGCTTAGGAAAGTAATCAAATACTCAGTGTCGCTATGGCTTCACGAAATCACGAAATACTTTAACAAGCAATAACAATGTCGGTAATAAGTGCCATATCACATCAAAGATATCGATAGGTTTACGAAGTTCGTTTGCTAAGAACATATGATATTTCTCAACCAAGTGAGGTGCTGGCTGAAAAGGCATCAGAGCCATCAATATCGCTGCTGCAATTAAGAAAATATACGGTATATCATCAATCCACTGCACGTATCACCTCGCTAATTACCCTCCCAAATCCAATAAACTGATTCGGAACATAGATTAAATCACCTTCGGCTTCTCATTGCCTTTTACTAAACGCACCAACATAAGCGCGCCAAATGCCAAGCCAACCATTGAGATTGCCCCTAAGCCTTGATATTTCAACCACTGACAAAAGAAAACCCAGGCAGCAAGACTTACAAATGCAAGCAAGCCAGTCACCACGTGTAAAAATTCTCCTATCATGCCGCCCGTACGCTTTGCTCGCGCTAAAATGGCACGGAAAGGTGTTAGAATAAATGACTCTAAACGTTGCAAGTATTGCGGCCTTTTAAACACAAGCCAAGCCAATGCAATAAGTGCCAATGCAAACACCGCATAATTTACGATCAGCAGGCTAAAATCCATTTTATCCATCCATACAGGCGGACCTTGGCGCGTTACATATGCCTCACCTTGATCAAGCGGGTCAGCCCATAAAGTTGATGGCCAATATACCAATAACAATACCATGAATCTCATATATCACCTCTATAGTTGAGTATAAATCAGCCTAAGTCCAGAAGACTCCTAGGTTAAACACGAAACTCACGTGTTTGAAAATTCCTCAAATGCTTGCATCGCTTCTGCCGCATACATCAATGATGGTCCACCGCCCATATACACAGCCACGCCTAAGCATTCCGTCAATTCTTCACGGCTTACGCCCAAGGCAACAAGCGCCTCCACATGAAAGCCAATACAACCCTTACAATGCCCTGCCACACCAATGGATAAAGCAATCAATTCTTTGGTCTTTTTATCCAGTGCACCTTTCACCAATGCCGTACTTGCCATGGCAGAAAAACTTTTCATGACATCGGGTATATCTTTGCGCAAATTACCAATGCTGGCAGATAATTCATTTGTATATTGTGTATATGTTTCAGACATTCCATGTCTCCGTATTTATTGCATCTTTGTAAATACACCACAAAGGATATTTCATCCCTTTGTGGTGCATCAACCGATTACTTCAAACGTTCAATACCCATACGTTTAAGAAATGCTTTTTCCATAAATGGTTCAGACACACCTGTTCTCATTTTACGCATAAAGTATTTCTCAAAACCAACCTTGGCAACATGCACCCAGCTACCACCCTTAGCCCATACCATATTACGCGGTGGAATCTGCGGATAAGCAACCAAAGCTACGCCACCATTACCAAAATCTGCCAAGCAAATAGCGCCCCATGTACCACATTGCTCAGGCTGCTCACCTTTCAAATCATGTACAATATTATGCACGATTGCGGTCGTCATAGATTCAATCATAAATCCTGTTTTCGGTGTTCCTACAGGCAATGGTGTCGCCTCTACAGGAGGAATAGCCACAATCACGCCCGTACCAAAAACATTCTTAAATGTTGGATTTTGCTGAAATTCATTGATGGTTACAAAACCCATAGGATTCACCAAGCCCTCACACTCTGCTACAGGTCCAACCCCACGAAATGGTGGCATTAACATAGCAAACTTATGGTCTAAGCTACCCGATGCAATCACTTCACCATGACGGTCTACTTCTTCATAATCCAACGTATGTTCATGCACTTCTGTTGTTTTACAGTTTGTAATAAACTTAATATCACGTTTGCGAAGCTCTGATTCCAACAAACCCTTAGAGTCTTCCACGCCACCCAAACCAAGGTGTCCAATATATGGTTCTGGTGTAATAAAGGTCATAGGAACTTTATCACGAATTTTACGCCTACGAAGCTCTGTATCCAAAATACAAGCATATTCATACGCAGGACCATAACATGATACGCCTTGCACGGCTCCAACAACAATCGGACCAGGGTTCTCACAAAATTCTTCAAATGCCTCATGCGCCTTAACCGCATGATCTACATGACAGATTGAATGTGTATGTCCCTCTGGACCCATGCCCGGTACAAGCTCAAATGCCAAGCGAGGGCCTGTTGCCACAATAAGGTAATCATAATCCAAGTGCTGCCCATTACCCAAACGCAAACGGTTCTCATCAGCCAAAATTTCATCCACACCACATGATAAAAAGTGAATGCCTTTTTTATTCAAATACGGAGAACATTCAAAACTTATCTGTTCCTTATCGCGCCAACCTACTGCTACCCATGGGTTTGATGGAGTAAAGTGAAAATAATCCACATTAGAAATCACTGTGACTTCATGCTCACCACCCAGTTTTTTTAACTCTGCCTTCATTTCATAAGCCGCGGGCATTCCACCAATGCCCGCGCCGATAATCGCTACATGTGCCATATATTCTCTCTCTTTATAGGGGAATCCCCTTGTAATACCAGTCTAACTGACTGATTTTAGGGAAGTTTCCCTAATAAATTGAATCTCTAAATTATTTTGTAGGGCAAGAATTAATACCAAAAATCGCATACAGTGGGCAAAAACTAACCATCGATGTCAAAACAAACACCGCGCCCGCTCCCATCGCGACATAATTCCAAGGCGCTGCAATACCAGCCATAAAACCAGCCAATAATAATGCAAGGCCAGCAACTACACGTACTATTCTATCCAAACCACCAACATTTGCTTTCATATCAAGCCTCCTATACATCAATGTATTAGCGAATAATAATATATAATATCTCATCCGTCTGTGACAAAGTCACACTACTCTTGAATAACAAAATGATGAATTTTATCCTTCTGTTATTCATGCGTTGGGTTTTCGGAACGCGGCATGTGTCGCTCTTGAGTAACAAAATAGCGGTTGCTATCATTTTGTTACTCAATCATTGGGTATTTGCAACGCCCTTTTGAGTATTTGTAACGCGATTTGAATCGCTATTCATGACTCATTTGTCCTAATAAAGAGCGCTCTAACAACACAATGGTTCCACGGTTCAATTCAACCCAAGCACGACGTTCGAAGCTCTTTAACATACGGCTTACCACTTCTCTCGCTGTACCTAACTCAAAAGCCAATTCTTGGTGGGTGCAAGTCAATACATCACCTTCTTTTTCAGCACGACTCAACAATATACGAGCTACACGTTGATCCATACGACCAAATGCCACATCCTCAATCAACATCATCATATCACAAATACGTTCCCCAATATATGCCATTGCGTAACGCCTGAAACTATTTGAGCCCACCAAAAGACGCTCAAATAGCTTCGGTGACAACACGATTAGGTCCACATCACTTTCCGCAACCCCTTCAGCAGGGTAATGCTGCAAACCAAGCAAACATGTTGTGGTAAGCATGCAACTTTGACCTTCGCCCACGCGGTATAATAAAATCTCACGTCCTTCTTCATCTATTTTATAAACCCGCACTGAACCTGAAATGACCAATACATAACCTTTACATGCATCACCTTCTCGAAACAACTGATGACCTTTAGGTGCATGCAATACTTTCTGCCCAGCAAGCTCCGCATACAATTGTTTATCCTCAACATCCTTCAACGCTGGAAACTTACCTAACCAACTCATAATGCTTGCTCAATAGGATAATTTTCCTCAATCCACGCCATCGTACCACCTGTAACATTGATCAAGTTCTGATGCCCATAGTTCTGCTCTAAAAATTCAATAGCCTGTGATGAGCGCATACCCGAACGACAAATGACATACACATCGCCTTGTTTGGGAAACTCGTCACTACGAGATGGCACTGTATTTAATACAATCAATCGCGCTCCAGGCACATGCCCTTGCATATATTCATTCACTTCACGCACATCAATAATACAGCAAGAATCACCGCGCTCTTTGGCCGCCAACCATGTTGAATAAAGTCTGTTCACATCAATCACTTTCATTTCATTCGCCCTCTATATACTCAATTAAATCATACGTACGGCATTCATAAGCATAAAAACACCGATAGATAACAGCAGCAAACTAAATAGTTTCTGCATCTGTTTTATAGGCAACACCTTACACAGTTTGTTGCCTATAAATGTTCCTGCAATCGCCAACATCATCACCAGAAGCAATGGTTGCCACGAGAATTCCACGTGCCCCCAATAACCAAGACCCGCAACTGTCGCATTAACGATGATCAACAATAATGAATGCGCCACCGCCAAACGATATTCAACAATACCAAGCCACAACAAAGCCGGCACCATCAAAAAACCACCGCCCACACCAAGTACACCTGTAACCATTCCCAATGCAACACCAACCAATAATGTTCGAGCACATTGGCACTTTGTTTTCTCACGCTTATTTTGCTGTGGTTTAGGCTTGGTCATCCACCATGCAACAAAACATGTTAGCAAACCGAATATCATACTTTGAAGCATGTCCGATATGCTTAGCCCGATGCGTGCCCCCAACCAACTACCCATCACACCGCCGACAGCAAACCAAGATAACAAACGTATATGAAGCTGCTTCCAAACACCTTGCTGCCATAGAGAAACAAAACTCACCACAACAACAACCCATAAACTTGCTGCAATCGCAGCCTTCATCGATAAGCCCAAGCCATAGTGCAAGATAGGCACGGTAGCCATGCCACCACCAGCGCCAAACATCGCCAATGTCAGACCAATAATTGGGGCAAGAAACCATATCCAAAGGCTCATGTTTTCACCTGTATCACAAGTTAAACTTGTCCACACGCTTGGTTTGCAGGCACAGCTTCTTCAATACGCTTGGGGTTTGGTAGATCTAACTGATTCATAAATTCAATAAAATCATGCTTGGTATGTTTCAGCCGTGGATTACAAGCTTTCTGCTCGCCTATCGTGCTACTGGTCTTGCCATGATAATCATGACCAGGATAAACTACAGTTTGTTCAGGCAATACAAACAACTTCTGTGTAATCGAATCATACAATTGCCCAGCATCACCGCCTTGAAAGTCGGTTCGCCCACATCCATCAATCAGTAATGCATCACCCGTAAAGACCATGTCTCCACAAAGAAAACTTAAACATGTGGGGGTATGACCAGGTGTTTCTAATACATGAATATCAAACGAGCCAACAGTGAGCGCCATACCATCCGTGAGCGCAACATCCGCACAATCAACACCAGCATGAATAGAAATCCCGGTTTCACAACCGGTATGTTGACGCAATACCCCTGCAGCCGTGATATGATCGGCATGCACATGTGTATCCAATGCATATCGTAATGTAAGCCCAAGTTGAGAAAGTAATAATGTATACTCCTCCATGCATTCCAATACAGTATCTATGAGCACGGCTTCTTTTCTTTCATTCGCTAATAGATAAGTATATGTACAAGTATCCTTATCAAACAGCTGTCTAAATACCATAGGCATCGCTGATTATTTTACAACCGGGTGAGACGCAGCTTTCCAAGCTTCAATGCCACCCATAACATTCTCAATATTTGTAAAACCATTGTTGGCTAGCATTTTAGATGCTTTGGCTGAACGAGCTCCTGAATGGCAATACACATAAACTTGCTTATCCTTAGGCACTTCTGCCAAATGCTCTTTCAATACTTGTATGGGTATCAACTTCGCACCTGCAATATGACCCTGCTTATATTCATCAGGTGTACGCACATCCAACATGATAAATGGAATTGGCGAGTATTCCCCTTGCTGCCAATGCTCATAAGCATGTTCAATCGAAGCATTTTCATAACCATCTGCTGTTTGCTCACCCGCACCACAGGCTGTTGCGGTCATAGGCAACAACAATAATAATACCACCATGCCAAATCGTTTTATAATATTCATCACTTCTCCTTCACTGCTAAGATTTAACGTCCTTGTTTTATAGGTAGACCTGCACCTTTCCATGAACCCATGCCACCTGAAAAGTTATATACAGGCGCAAAACCTGCATTGGCGAGCTTGGTTGCAGCCATCGCAGAACGATTACCTGAAGCACAAATCACTACCAAAGGTTTATCTTTGCTTAACTCATGCATACGCTGACTAAGTGTGCCTAATTCAATATGTAGTGCTTCTGTTGGATGCCCAGACTCCCATTCAGCAGCTGAACGCACATCCAGTAATGTATGTTCCTCATTGCGAAAGTCATGGTAATCAGCTGCCGATATACTTTTTACACCTGATAACTTTGGCGCTATAAGACGTTTCCAAAGCAACCACGCAATAACCATTGCAATCAGAATATTGCCTATATGTTGTTGTACCCATTCCATAACGATTCCTTCCTAAAAAATTAAAAAGTGAATACAGAAACAGCGCAGGCGGGGGGGAGGGAGGCTGCTTCTGTACTCACCTACTGGTACTCTTTAACCGTGTTTCAAACCCAGTTTAGAGAGAATTTTTTCCATCAAGCACCATTGTGTGATGCCTGATTGAAATAAGTTTGCACCTACAAATAGCGTAAACCAAAGCCATGTTGGTTCAGATAGTTCCACACCATTATATAACGATGATAAAAACACCGATAACATAATAAATGTTCCTGCAATAATGCGTATAGCCCGTTGTATTGTCATAATAACGCTCCTTTTTTATTCAAAATAATCATGTGCAAGCTTCTGTCTTTACAGGCTTGTTTCTCTGCCATAAGTAATACATCAACGGCGTGATAAACAGTGTGAGAATGGTTGCCGAAATCGTGCCAAATACCATGGACACGCCCAAACCACCAAATACAGGATCCGAAATCATAATCGATGTGCCCGCAATCACTGCCAAAGCAGTTAATAAAATAGGGCGTGCACGTATGGCTCCGGCTTCTAATACTGCCGCTTTCACATCATAACCCTGTTTGCGATAGTCCAAAATGAAATCAATAAGCAAGGTTGAGTTTCGCACCACGATACCCGCTAAAGCAATCATGCCTATCATGGAAGTTGCAGTGAATGGTTGCCCAGTAATCCAGTGCCCTGGGAAGATGCCAATCATCGTCAATGCAGTCGGTGCCATGACCAACATCGGTAAAATAAACTCCCCATAATATGCAACCATCAACAAATATATAAGAATCAAACCGACAATAAAAGCCGCTCCCAAATCACGAAATACATCCAACGTCAAACGCATTTCACCATCCCAAAGCATATGATAACCAAACGTATCTTCAGGCGTGGTCGCACCAAAATGCATACCACCCGTTTTCAATGTCACGCCAGGCAAAATTTCACTACCATCAAGCTGCCCATCCATATCCAATAATGAATACACCTGTGAGCCCTGTTTTGGTTCGGCACTCACATAACTCACGGCATGCCCATCTTTGCTAAAGATAGGTTTTGATGCTTCGCTGGCTTCAATCGTTGCAACCACTGACAAGGGAACTGAGCCATGTTTCGAGCTTACATAAATCCGATCTAGATCCTCAAGATGTGAACGCAAATAACGTGGAAGTTGCACATGTAAATGGACTTGATGACGCTCATCTCGAACATGTACTGCACCCATCGTATAACCTTGTAAAAAGTCACGCAAAGCTGTTTCAACTTGCAATGTTGCGATGCCTAAAGCGGCGGCTTTTTCTTTATCAACATGAATATTGTACTGCAACTGATTGGCTCCCACCGAATCATCCACATCAACCACATCGTACGTCTTGGAGAACATATGATGCACCTGCGTTGCAATAGCACGCTGCTGCTCATAATCAGGCCCATAAATTTCTGCTAACAATGTCGCGCGCACTGGTGGACCTGGTGGATCTTCAACCAGTTTTACGGAAGCTTCTGTGTATTTTGCCAAAAGAGGTTTGAGCAACTTGCGAAGCTCAAGCACAATATCTGAAGAATTTTCAGTACGTTCATGCTTGTCGATTAAATTCACCCGAATTTCAGCCAAGTGTGGTGCCTCACGAAACAATGCTGCGCCACGCAACATTCCATTAAAATCAATAGGTCCACCACGCCCAACAAAGGTCTCATAATCCTTTACCATAGGATGCTGACGCAATACATCACCAATTTGGCGTGCCATAAAATCAGTTTCTTCCAACGTTGAACCCTCGGCTAAATCCAATGTAATATTAAAGGTGTTTTGATTGCCTTTGGGTAACATTTTTAATTCAACAGCACCTGTGGTTAATGGTCCATTAATGCCAGCAGGGCGAATAAACTGCCAGCCAGGCTCAAGCATAGCCGCAACAAACAATGCAAATACAACCGCCGAAAAAATACGTCGTTTGGCTTTATTTTCAACCAATGGAAGTGCTAACTTCATATAGCTGCGATGCACCCAATCCTTAGGCTGCTCATCTTTTTCTTCCATGGTAAGTTCAGTCATTTTACATGGTAGAAAACGCTGTGCAATCCATGGTGTAAAAGCATAGGCAATCAATAACGATGCCGCCATGGCAATTGGCGTATTAAATGGAATCGGTGCCATATAAGGTCCCATCATACCTGTCACAAAAGCCATAGGAATAAATGCCAGAATTACAGCAATGGTGGCAATAATGGTTGGTTTTCCTGTTTCATTGGTAGCATGAATAATCAAAGCCGCTTTAGCTGATAGATTATGAGCACCGCGATGCAAGTGCCTGTGAATATTCTCAATAACAACAATGGCATCATCAACCAAAAGACCTAGCGCGAGAATCAGTGCAAACAGTGTAATACGGTTAATCGTTTGGTCAGCTAAAAATCCAACCGCCAACACCAAGCACAAAATAATCGGAATATTCATGGTAACAATTGAGGCTTCTCGCCAGCCCAAGAACAACAATAAAATAATAACAACAGTACAAATAGCAATGGCTAGATGTTCAACCAACAGATTCACTGCCGCATCCGCGCGCTTCCCTGAATCACGGGTAATATTCACCTGCACATTATCTGGAATAAAATTACCTTTTAATTCATTTAACTTATCAGCAATACCCTGTGTCACAACCACCGCATTGGTGCCACGTTTTTTCGCCAAGGCAATCGATACTGCTGGCGTTTCAG
>Ga0114934_10002817_pt1 | contig 11010 bp, 10 predicted proteins | sample 4SBtaG_2_FD_99695 | JGI IMG/M metagenome (GOLD analysis project Ga0114934, IMG submission 99695) | Deep subsurface microbial communities from Kolumbo volcano to uncover new lineages of life (NeLLi) - 4SBTROV10_white metaG | ecosystem: Environmental > Aquatic > Marine > Volcanic ...
CCGCTTTTGCAAGTGTAATTGCACGCTCAAGCTCTTCACTATTAATGTTTACATGTAAAGCTTCTACAAGAGTATGTGCTACTTTTCTCTCACGCTCTATTTTTTCAGTGAGTGAACCGAGTCCTTTAAAGAAAGCTACTTTTTCAAGTCCATCTGTGCTTAAGCCGTTTTTCAAATCATTGTCATAGAAAAAGAGTGCATCAGCTAGACGAGGTCTTAAAACTCTTTCATTTCCCTCAATAACTTTTGAAAAATCATCTGTAAATGCATTTGAAACCACTACAAATTTATTGATAAGTTCTCCATGCTGAAATACCGGAAAATATCTTTGATGCTCTTTCATAGAGGTAATGATAACCTCAGGAGGCAGTCTTAAAAACTCCTCATCAAAGGTTCCTAAAAGTGCCGTAGGGTGTTCTGTGATAGCGATAACTTCATCAAGTAGTTCATCGTCTATCTCAATTTTCACATCGTTTTCATCTTCTATAGTTTTAAAGTCATTGAGTATTTTGACCATTCTCTCATTTGCAAAAAGTGTCACACCACCCTCTTTTAATACCTCAAAGTACTCTTTTTCACCGCTAATTACAACAGCTTCAAAATTGCTGATACGGTGTACAAAAGTTTTCTTTGCAGATTGTACGCCAAAAAGCTCTATATCTACCAATTCATCGCCTAACATCATATTTACCCAGCGAATCGGTCTAATAAAACTCTGCGATAAACTTCCCCATCGCATAGACTTTCCAAAATCAAGCGATGTTATCCACTCATTGACTATGCCCTCTAAGAGCTCTACAGATGCTTTGCCTTTAATATCTTTTTTATAGTAAAGGACCTCTTTATTGCCCTTTGTTGCAGTTGAGAGTTCATCTAAGGATACACCGCATTTTCTAGCAAATCCCTCAGCCGCTTTTGTCGGTTCACCATCTTTATAAGCAACAGCCAAAGGCGCTCCAAAGAACTCCTCTACACTATCTTCTTGAGATGTCTTAAACTCTCGCATCCAGATAACCAAACGGCGTGGCGTATAGTAAAATTCAAACTCGCCTAAAAGCATATTTTTTTCTAATACCTTTGCAAATTTTTTCTCTATGTTCTTTAACTCTTTTAAAAGTGGAACTGCAGGAAGTTCCTCAACACCGATCTCTATAAGTAATGGTTTTAACATGTCTAGTACCTCACCACCCATAAATTGAGGTTCTCTGAAAGAGTATAAAGTATAGAGTGCAAGGCAGATTTTCGCAGGAGCTCTTATTGTGCTTCAAGGAAATCTAACGCAGTCAATCTATATTTTATACTCTTTCCCTTCGGGTGGTTTAAAAAATACCCATTTGCCACATCTAAAATCTTTGAAGCACAATAAGTGCTCCTGCAGCTTTTAAATGCAACAACTGGACATTTTTTAAATCACAGAGTACCTCACTTTATGGGTGGTGAGGTACTAAGTACTCTTTATTTAATATTAATGGGATTCTATCTATTTTATGGTTAAAGTGTGCTTTTATTAAAAAATTATTAAACAAGATAAATATACTCCTATTTATGTTTCTTTAAAAGTTTTTATTGTTACAATACGCCAAATCTAAAACACAAAAAGGAATCCAAAATGCCAAAAATTAACAAATACGTTGATATTGACACAGTAGAAAGAGAAGCAAAAAAAGATCTTATCGATCGTCACTCTCCATTTATCACAGTAGATGGTGAAGCTAAAAAAGGTGAAATGCTTGCAGTAAATGTAAAAATGGGTCAAGAATATACGCATCCAGATGATTTTGATCACTACATCGAAAGCATTACACTTTTTAACGGTGAAACAAAATTAGCAATGGCAACTTTTGTACCTGGTACTCTAGGAAATGAAAAATCTCATGCAGAAGTAACTTTTAATATCCGCCCAATGGGTAAAAAACTAAATCTTGTTGCTCATGGTTACTGTACAAAACACGGTGTATGGGAATCAACTCCGGTTGTTGTTGAAGTAGCCCAATAATCTCCTCACTCCATAACCCCTTTACATGTAAGGGGTTACATCAAAAACAAAATAAGTAAATTTTAATTACATTTTCAATATACTCACGCCTATAATAACTAGGAGGTATAAACTTGAAGTCATTTCAAAACCTTGCTCTGCTTCAAAATTTATACCGACTAAAAGCTTTAGGCTTTGAGTATATTGACCCTTTTGTCCTCAATGAAAAAAGTGATTTTGAACAACCTTCCAACCTCTATCAACTCACACAAAATATTTCTACATGTCATCTTTGTGACCTGAGCAAATCTAGAAAACAGAGCATGAGTGGATATGGCAGTGAGTTTGCAAATTTAATGATTATTGACTTTAGTGTTTCTGCTATTCAAGACGATACAAATGACTATTATGCAGGTCGTTCCGGAGAGAGTTTAAAAAATATGATAGTGAATGTTTTAGAGTTGGCCGTAGATGATGTGTATATAACACATGCTATCAAATGTAAACCACTCCAATCCAATACACCCTCTTCTTCAGAATGGAACTCATGTAAAAATCATCTCTTTTCACAAATTGAACTCGTAAATCCAAAAGTTATCGTAACATTAGGCGATCAAGCCTATCATGAAATCACACAAGACAAAAGTAATTTTGAAAATGTACGAGGACATGTGATAGCCTTTGATAAGCGTACATTGATTCCGATATACCATCCTCAATATCTTCTGAGAAATCCTGAACTCAAAAAAGCAACACTAGCTGATCTTAAAACTATAAAAAGTTGCCTCTAAAACCAAAACACAATCAATTACAAACATAGAAACATTTTAAATTATAGTGACTAAAAAGTTTAATATCTACAAAACTTGAGCGGTTTTGTGTTACAATTAAATCTATTTAAAAATATTATAAGTGCCTGACCATAATAACTGACAAATATGTTAGTTATCAGGCACTTGCTAAAGGGTTTTATATGCCATCTTCTTCTATGAATGCCGTTTGTTCAGAAATACTTTCTCCAGAGAGTTTAAATGTTAGTGATGCGCTTTTTGACTTAATTATGAAAGAAAAGATAGTGACTAAAATATCAGATAATATAGAAAAGCCATCAATTAATATATATGCCACTTCTCAACTCTACCTCTCTTCCATCATACCGATTTTACATGACTTTGGTTTTAACATAATTGATGAAGTTGCTTATAAGATTGCAAAAAAAAGTCAGAATCTTTATATTAATCGTTTTAATTTAAAAATAGAAGATATGAAAAGATTAACTGATTCTAAAAATAATATAGAGAAGGTTGTCTCTGATTCACTCAATGGAAAAATTCTTGAAAGATGTAGGCTGTTTATTCTTGTCTATAAAGAGGATTTGTCTATTCGAAAAATTTTACTTTTACGTGCAATTATTGAGTATATTGACCAGTCTGTCATCTCTTTAAATAAAGGGACTATTTTAAATACGATAACGCAATATCCAAAAATTTCTAAACTTTTTGTTGAATACTTTCTAGTTAAATTTAATCCACAACAGACAAAACGTGAAAAAACGATCAAAGAGATTGAAGAAAATATAGAAAGTCATATTAAAGAAGTCCCAAATATCATGGATGATCGAATTTTAAAGCTTACATATTCACTTATGAAAAATCTACTTAGAACTAACTACTTTTTAGAACATGAGTCAATTGCATTTAAAATAGATATTCAAAACTACTCTGAGCATTTAAAGGGTCTGCAACCTAGGATAGAGGCTTTTGTCTATCACCCCTCATTTAGTGGATTGCATATGAGAATGAGTAAAATTAGTCGTGGTGGTTTAAGATGGAGTGAGAGACATGAAGATTATCGTCAAGAGATAAAATCACTTATGATTACACAAGAGGGGAAAAATTCTATAATTATACCTGATGGTGCAAAGGGTGGATTTGTAATCCATAAATCGAAACAAGATATAACAAAAGAGCTGTTTAATTCTGTATATAGCAGTTTTATAAACAATATGCTTGACCTTGTAGATAACATGGTGGATGGTAAAATTGTTCGAGATGAAAATGTGATTGCATATGATGGAGATGATGCTTACTTCGTTGTAGCAGCAGATAAAGGCACAGCATCCATGAGTGATGTTGCAAACGCTATATCAAAAAGTCGAGGGTATTGGCTGGGTGATGCTTTTGCAAGTGGAGGAAGTAACGGTTTTGGTCATAAAGACTTAGGTATAACTGCTCGCGGTGCACTTGTTTCTAGTGAGAGATTTTTTATAGAGAGAGGAATAGATATCCAAAAGGTTCCTATAACCCTACTCGGTTTAGGCAGTATGAAAGGTGATGTATTTGGCAATGCTCTTTTGTATTCAAAATCTTTTAAACTTTTAGCGGCAATCTCACATCTAGAGATATTTATAGACCCTAATCCAGACCCTACAAAGAGTTTTGAAGAGAGATTACGACTCTTTAAAGCAGAAGACAGCAGTTGGAGTGCTTACGATAAAAAGTTGATTTCAAAAGGTGGAGGGGTATTTTTACGCTCTCAAAAAAGTATAGAGCTTACTCCTGAAATCAAAAAAATGTTAAATACTACGAAAAAGACTCTCTCTGGTGAAGAGCTTGCAAGAAAACTGTTGATGATGAAAGTAGATATGCTTTTTAACGGAGGTGTCGGAACCTATGTCAAAAGTAGTGATGAGAGTAATCTTGATCTTGGAGATAAACAAAATGAAGCTTTAAGACTTGATGGGCATGAGATAAAAGCTACTGTTGTTTGTGAGGGTGGTAATCTCGGATTTACGCAAAAGGCTCGAATAGAGTATGCTAGAAATGGTGGAGAGATTAATATAGATGGTATCGACAATGCAGCTGGTGTTAATACATCAGATCACGAGGTGAATCTAAAAATTCTTTTAAATATTATTAAGTCAAAAAATCTATTGGATGAAGATGCTGTCAATAAAACTTTACACAATCTCACCGATCAGGTAGTGAACCTTGTACTATGGAATAACTATCATCAATCACTGACAATTTCAAGGGATGCTGAGTTAAGTAAACGCTATCTTAGTGACTTCTTATCTGCTATAGAAGTACTTGAAAACAGTCTTAGCAGCTTTAGTAGACGTGATTTTTTTATTCCTAAAAATGAGAGTATAAATGAAATTCTTTGTCCAAAAGGGACTATTGTTAGGCCTGTACTTAGTTCCTTATTATCATACTCTAAAATTTTTGTCAAAACCATACTTTTAGAATCAAAACTGATTGATGAAAATTTTGCTATGCCATATCTTTATAAATATTTTCCAAAATCTTTTGTTGGAGCATATGAGCATGAAATAACCCACCATCCACTTCGTCGTGAGATTATTGCGACTATGATAGCAGATATTGTTATTAATCTTCAAGGGGTAACTTTTATATCTTCATACGAAGAGAAGCATAAAGAAAAATTTCTCTTGAAAATCAAATCATACTTGGTGACAAACCAACTCTTTGATACAAATGATATTAGATATGAAATCTTTAGAAATGATTTCACTATGGATATTCATCAACAATACAAACTTCTTGGTGAAATTGAGCGAACTCTCAACTTCAGTACAAAATGGATGTTGAAATATTTAGGCAAACATCAAGTTGATGTCAATCATATACTCGATTATAAAAATGATTTATTTGCAATACTGAGTAAAATTCAAGAAAATGATATTGTAGAGATTTTACCTGATAATAAACAGTTTAATCTCTTTTTCTCTGCTATAGATTATCTTAGATTTGCAGTGGCAGCAATAATGGTAAAAGAAAATTCATCGCATACATTTGATAATGTAGCAGTGCTTTTTTATCTTGTTGTAAAAGAGTTTAAAATTATTGAAATGATAACATCACTCAATACAATTGAACTTAAATCAGAGAGTGAAAAAATATTAAGACAGCAGATAATGCAATATATTGAATATATTGTTATTCACTATACTGAACAGATTTTGGGATTTCAAAGAGTAAATGAGAGTTCAGCGGTAGCATTTAGAAACTATCTGCTTAATGAAATGGAAGTCTTTGAACATATAAAAGAGCAGATTGATATATTTATGTCTAAAGAGCTCAAAGATATCAATGAGATTAGTATAACCGTGAATCAAATTATGACATCACTTATCTAGTTCACAAAAATATGACACACAATATAAGTTTTTCAGCGACTATCTCGCTTTAAGACTATTTATCTATAAGTTCAAGATGCTATAATTACGCTCAATTGAAAAATCCATACTCGCAATAAAAGTATGTATTTGAATTTTTTTATAAATCTCTATAAATGTAGGTACTTATAAAGAATTTATTTAAAACTATAAAGAGTTGCTTATGACAAAACGTTTATTAATTACTTTGCTGTTACCGATGAGTATATTTGCTCAAAGTTTTTTAATATCTACTATTCCACTGCCAAAAACATATATACAAAATCTTGATCCTTATACATGTGATGAGGAGTGTTTACAAGATTACCTTGATAAAGGGATGGTTTTTTCATTTCTTGCACACTCTGAGTCAAAACTCTCCAATTCACTTTTAGAAGATGCAAGGGTTATGAATAACTCCATACTCAATATTGGTTCAAATATTATCAATGCAAAGATAAGAGTAGCGATGCTGCTTCCTTACAAAAAAATTGGAAAATATGCCTCAACAACAACAAATGCAGTTTTTTCATATCTCATTACAAAAAACAACTCTTTTGAACTCAAAAGTTATAAAATTGATAGTGAAGATATCATGGATATACAAAATGGCTTAGCACAAATACAAAATGATGGATTTAACTATGTTATAGCACCTATGACAGTAGAAGGTGCAAGGAACCTTATAAGTCTCAACCCTTCTATGAATATCTATTTTCCAACTGTAAATAAAAAAGATTTGAATATATCTTTACCAAATATCTCTTTTGGCGCGATTGATTATGAGTTGCAATCGGATATGCTTCTTAAAGAGGCAGTAGCACCTCTTGTAATTTTTTCAGATAATTCACCAGTAGGTCAAAAGCTATCCGAGTATCAAAAGAAAAGTTTTCAAAGTAGAGAGATAGACTCTCAAGAATTTGAAAAAAAGGATATCGTTGATGAAAATGGCACTGTGATAAGAAAAGCAGTATCCCCGACAAAGGTCATTCAATACTCAATCTCTAGTAGAACGACAAATCTTGAATATTACCTCAAAGAGAATGAAAATATTATCAATGCATCTTTTTTCGTTGATACGCCAATAGTAAAAAGCGGAATGATTATCTCTCAACTTACACTCTATGATGCAAATGCAACAAATATACTCTCAGCACAAACAAACTACGATCCACTTATTCTCTCTATGACGCAATATACAGATAGAAAAAATATGATTATAGCAAACTCTATCACAGAGCATAATAACTTTTTGATTCAAACCAATGCCATACTAGATAATGATATAGAATATGACTGGATAAACTATAGTACAACAGTCGGTATTGACTATATCTATCATCTTCTCACAAATGCAGACAGAGAATATAATATCCCCCTAGAAGATAATCAAATGATATATAATGTAGAGCTTATTCAGCCATCTCTTTCAAAATTCATCGCATATACACCCAAGAGCGATAATGACTAAAGAGATTTTATGAGCTGGTTACTACATCTTCACCTCTTAGCTGCTATTGCTTGGATAGGTGGATCAATTTTTATGTTTGTCATAGGTATAACACTTACAGACAAAGAAAAACAAAAAGAGGTTTATCCACATGTAGGACCAATATTTGGAAATTATGAGCTTATTTCCTTAGCTCTTTTAGTTATCACAGGTGTTTTAATGGCTATTAACAAGGATCTTTTAGAGTTAGTTTTCAGTTCTAATACTACAGAGGTCGTAACACTACTTCGAGCAAAACTATGGGTGGTGTTTGCCATCTTTATAGCAACCGTTATACACTTTTATATCGCACATACAACCAATGGTAAAGAGAGAACAAAGTTACAAAATTTTCTCTCACGAGGTTCATCTTTGATGATACTTATTTTAAATCTTTTTGCTCTTCATTATGCGATTATGATACGCTCGATTTTATAAGCTGAGCATAATCATGCAAATCAAAAAAACCAATCATCATTTCAAAAAACATACGCAATATAAGCTCCATCATAAAAAATAAAATCATAAAAACAATAAACTTCACAAGCATATTTTGAGTATTAATGTTTGCTAATGACTCTATTTTAGCCCTATACCGAAACAGCAAAAATGGTATCAAAAACACACCAAGATAATAAAAAAATATCAACACATACTGTGTAATAAATGTGTTAAAAGATAAAAAGTTCAATACTGTTTCCATGAGATACTCCTAATGTTTATAAAATGCCACAACTACCATTTTCAGAAACTTTTATTAATTTTGGTAATTCTATATCAAGATAATGTATCTCTGCTATTGCCTCACTTCTAAATCTATCAAGAGGTGAACGTATAGAGTAATATGCCCATTTACCACGTCTATCTACTCTTAAAAACCCAGCATCTTTTAATATCTTTAGGTGTCGTGATAGTCGTGACTGAATCATACCAAGAGACTGTTGCAAATCACACACGCAACAAGGACCATACTCCTCTAAAAAACGGATAACAAGAACTCTTGATTCATCATTCAATGCTGATATTGATTTTAAAAATATTTCCATTACTCTATCACTTGTATAAATTTCTCTATTTCCACCCAAATATTTTCTTGATTTTTCTATTGGGAACACATTGTATAGCAAATAAAATGAAATATATATTAATAGGTCTTCATTTAATCATTATAAGATTTCAAATTTTATATAATAGACTTCTTGCATGAGAGGAGTTAAAATGAAAGCAATTACATTTGTATGTTTAGGAAATATTTGTCGTTCTCCAATAGCTCAAGGATGTGCTACAAAGCTAGCTAAGGAGAGAGGTATTGACATGATTATAGACTCAGCGGGAACTGGAAGCTGGCATATTGGAGAAGCTCCATGTGAAAACTCCATCAAAATAGCTGCATCAAATCATATTGATATTTCTACATACAGAGCAACACAATTTCAAAAAAAAGATATACAAAAGTATGATCTTATCATTGCTCTTGATGAAAATAATTTTCAAGACCTCAAAGCACTTGGTACAATAAATGTGGTAAAGCTAGGCGACTACGGATTTAATTCACAAGATGTGCCAGACCCTTACTTTTTTAGAGGGTTTGAGGGGTTTGAAAAGGTTTTTAGTATGATAGATGTGTGTGTAGAAAACTTATTTGAAAAAGAGGGGTTTTAACATCCCTCTTCCACAACAATACTACATTCCCAGCCATCATACTCTCCATCAAATTTTTTACATAACGCTATCAACTCTAATGTCATATCATCTATATCATAGTGATGTGGTGCATCTATACGATAAAACTGTAGTTTAAATAATGTATTTTCTTCTACTTGATCTTTGTCTTTATGAACATGAAAACCATTTTGTATGATATTTTCTATAAAACTATCTTTATCCTCTTTGTTTTGAAAATAGCTTGTATGCTCTATAGCTCTTGGTACTTTAAGAGTATCACCGGCATCTGTCATAGCATTACATGTATGATGATTGTGGATTATTTGCCACTCTTGAAGTGTAGGAAAAAGAAGTTTTTTATAAACTTCCCACTCAATATCCATCTTTGAACCATATTCAAAACTATATCCATCAAACTGCCCCATCGCATCTGTGACAACAGATTTCCACTCAAAACTCGATTTAAGATAGTATATAAAATGAGCTTCGCCCTGTGTGATGATACGACCTACATACTTCCCTATCTTGTAATGTAGGGACTCCATTTCTATCCTATCTTCTATAAAACCTAATTCATCTTTTTCCTCTTGGCGTATAAAACCTTTTTCTGTAGGATTATTCAGTTTGAGGTTAATAAATCCAACATGCATATACTCTTCATCAGGTTTATAGTCAGTTATTCCTGCATTAAAAGCAACGATAGCAGGATAACCATCAATAGGTTTCATATACTCTTCCCAGTACTCTTGCATAATTTCTCCTTACTCCATCTCTAAACTCATAAGAAACATATCCTCCCCATCAATAACATTGACATCTAAACTACTACAATGCGGGCAACAATACTCTATTTTTTTAAGCTCACTCACATTTTGGCACTCTTGACACTCTATAGTGATTGGCTGAATATTCATAACAAATTCTGCACCATCACACATGGTTTTTTCTTTAAAGGTATCAAAAGCCATTCCTAAAAGATGTGATTCTATACCACTCATAACACCAATTTTGACGACAACTTTTGTTATCTTTGTCGCGTCATTTGCGACAGCATACTCTTCACATTGATCTAAAAGAGCTTGTACTACACTGTACTCATGCATGATATTGTAACCTTTTTGGTGTTGAAATTGGACAAACTTTATAGACAAACTCCCGTCTAAGTTTGTGAAAAGGACTACTCTCTTCCCAAAATTCTGGATACATTACAGCTAACTCCTTTTGATGAAGTTCATGTATCAACTCTGCATCTTCTTCGACTCTTTCTCGTTTTTCATCTAAAACATTATACCACTCATCTTCATCTATTACCAGAGTCTGAGTAAAACTCTCCAACTCTTTTTGGAAGTGTTCATCTTCTCCAGAAAACAGCTCATCTATCATATCAATTCTTTTGGCTTCAACTGCACTAAAAGGGAAAGCTTCCTCTAAAAGCTCTTTTGCTTTTATCTTGCCAACTCTTTTTGGAAGTGTATAGGTATGAAATTCACTTCCGCTCAAACCTATCGTTTTATAGTGAGGATTAAGTACAATTCCTTCCCTCGCTACCACATAGTCACATGCCAAAGCCAAAAAAACTCCACCTGCTCCAGCATTACCACGCAGTGCAGCAACTGTTAAAAATGCATCGCTTAGTAATACCATACGCACCAAATCATTCATCGCATTAATACTACTCCAACCATCTTCACCCTGTTTTTTAGA
>Ga0114934_10002818_pt1 | contig 11010 bp, 8 predicted proteins | sample 4SBtaG_2_FD_99695 | JGI IMG/M metagenome (GOLD analysis project Ga0114934, IMG submission 99695) | Deep subsurface microbial communities from Kolumbo volcano to uncover new lineages of life (NeLLi) - 4SBTROV10_white metaG | ecosystem: Environmental > Aquatic > Marine > Volcanic ...
AAAAGAAAAAATAAGCACCGAACCAATGGGTGCGACTACTATTTTTTCTTTCCCTGTGAAACCAATTTCTTGCACATTATTTCGCGTTTCTATGCAGGGATTCGGGTTATAGAAGAAGATTGATAAATAGGGCGCGCTGGTGTGGGGTAGCTTGTCATTTATGTCATTAATATGAGCAGCCATTAAAGAATTGCTTAATGCGGTCGATATGAATGAGTAAGCATTAAAATGCTCTTAAAGATAAAAATGCATAGCATTGTTATTGTCGATGAGTGTTTATAAATTGAAGGATGAGAAATTAATTATGTTTAAATTTTTTAAAAATAAAAAACATCAGGAATATGAAACCACAATTGAAGCTTTGAAGGCAGAAATTTCACGTCTTGAAGATGATGCCAATCACTATAAGCAGCAAGCAGAGAAAGATGCCAGTAGTCTAAGCAAACAATCTCTTAATGAAGGTTTATTTGAGCAATTCGAGCACTTTGGTTTGTCTCTAACAGCCATGCAAACAACATTTGCTAGTCTTGCGACGACTATGCAAAAGGAAAAAAATACGGCCATTGAGGCTGCGGGTGAGTCGAGCAATGCGAACGCTGGTACGAAAAAACTCATTACTAATTTAAATGAAGTCTCAACCACGGCGGCAGAAGTCGCGAATAATGTTCATGAACTTAATAACCGTGTCGGGGCGATTGAAGAAGTGGTCTCGCTGATTAAAGATATCTCCGAGCAAACGAATTTATTGGCTTTGAATGCGGCCATAGAGGCGGCTCGTGCGGGCGAACATGGTCGTGGCTTTGCTGTGGTAGCCGATGAAGTGCGTGCATTGTCGTCGCGCACCAATAAAGCAACAGACGATATTACGCATCAGGTAAAACTGATTCAGGGCGAAGCGGATACCACCACCCAAAAAATAATGCAGATGGCAGAGGAATCTGAGAAACTTTCTGCGGTTGGCGATAGTGCCAGTAAAGGTATTGTGAAGATGTTGGGTCTGTCTGAGAGTATGGAGGGAACGATTTCTGCAGGCGCTTTAAGAGGTTTTGTGGAACTGGCAAAAGTCGATCATCTTGTTTTTAAATTTAATATTTATCGGGTATTTATGGGGCTTTCAAAGCAGACGGCAGACGATTTTTCCGATCATCACTCGTGTCGTTTAGGCCAGTGGTATTATGGCGGTGACGGTAAGGCGTGTTTTTCTAGTTTGTCGGGATATAGTGAAATAGAAACACCTCACCAACAGGTACACAGTAGTGGTCACGCTTCTCTAAAGGCTTTTCATGAAGATAATATTGAGTTGGCATTGAAAAAATTATCTGAAATGGAAGCCGCCAGCATGGATGTTTTAAAGTACTTGGAAGAAATCGCTTGTTCAGGTGAAGACGATCATAATCTTCTTTGCAGCGGGCACGGTTAAGTAGAGCTAAGACCAGAGTACTTTTGTGGTCTGGAAAGCAGCTCTTAAGGACGCTTTGATTAAGTCCGATAATTTCAGCTTGGTTAAAAGCACGGGTATTTTCCTGGAAGTATAGTATCAATAGAATCACTATTCATGCTCACTTCGTAAAACATTAACAACACTTTTTCCTTAAATATGAATCTTACCGACTTAATCAGAGATTCCTTAAGGAAGTTCATAACAGTAAGTAATCGACGCTTTTTCGACTGTTTCTGCCTTGCTATTAGGCAAATAGGTTTTCGTGCCAGGGGCTCTATGTGCTGGCTTTTTTAAGTTCGGCAATTTCTGCTTTTAAGGCTTTCTTGCGTGCGTTGTCCTTTTCTTTCTCTGCTTTAAGTAGGGCTTTTTCTGCGGTGGCAATTTGTTTTAGCAGTTTTTTGGTTTCTTTAAGCTCTGTTTCTAATGATTTCAATTGTTGGTTAAGTGTCGCCTCATCAACGATTGTATCCTGAATCTGTTTGCCGGTGCCGGTTTTCTGTTTACTTGTTTTAGCGCTGATCTTCTTCTTTGCAGCTTTTTTAATGACTTTTTTCGTCGATTTTTTTCTGACCACATTGGGTAGCACAACTTCGACTTCTATCTTTTTCGCACGTGTATTACTGGTTAAGGTTTTAACTTTTTTTCGGGGCCGAAGTTTTAGTTCACGTTTTTCAACTTTAGTGTGTGTTACGGCCGGTTTGGCATTTTTTGCCGGTGGCGCTTTCGGTATTATCATCGGTTTCACCGGGGTGCGTTTTGGACGTAAACCACGTAGCGCAGATTTGATACGTTTGATCACATCATTAATGTCACCGTGTGCGTCGAGCGTGTGCAATATACCTTGTTGCTTGTAGTAGTCGCTAACAGGTTGCGTGAGCGTTTCAAAAATCTGCAGGCGACGTTCGATAACTTCTTCATTGTCATCATCAGTGCGGTGTTTTAGCAAGCCGTTACATTCGTCGCAGCGGTCATCAACTGCTGGCGGTTGCGTGTATAAGTTATAGAGTGCGCCACAGGAAATACAGGTTAAGCGACCGATCATACGTTGTTTGAGTAATTCGGCATCGGCTTCAAACTGTAAAACCGCATCGATGGGTTTGCCGAGTCGGTCGAGAATAGTAAACAGCGTTTCAGCCTGCGCCAGATTACGTGGGAAGCCGTCGAGAATGAATCCCTGATCAGCATCGGGGCGAGTAATGCGTTCTCGAATCATGCCGATAACAATATCGTTAGGTATCAGTTGCCCGGCATCCATGATGGTTTTCGCCTGTCTGCCCAGTGGTGTTTGTGCAGCCACGGCAGCGCGTAATAAATCGCCAGTCGAGATTTGTGGAATGTGGTATTTTTCTTTCAGGTATTTGGCTTGAGTGCCTTTACCTGACCCCGGTGCCCCTATCAGGATCAACTTCATAATATTTCTCCAGCCTGGCGTTGTGCTGCTTTTAAATGAGCACCGAAGATGAAATATTGGCGAATAGACGCCGCTGAGTTCCCTTTGGTCCGGTTACGGTGGTAACCAAAATCATCTAAAATACTGGCTTTGGGTATTTGTCAGAGTCTTTAGAGATGACTGTACTGCTCGTTTTTTATTATTATTTTTATTATTTAATGCAACTTACGCCAATCGAATGTTTCTGCATTCATTAGTTTTGGTATTAACAAGGGATTCTTATCGATTGTTGTGCAATTGTCGAGCCTCATTCGTGCGAAACCCGATATAATTGGCAATATTATTCAAAATTACTGTAAAAATTGTTCATTATCGTGTCAAATTCGTTTAATTTCTTGCTGATTGTTGCGCAACCCCTTTTTTATGGCGTATAGGCCTCACGTATCTGATCACTCTTATGAGGCACAGCTTTTTCGGTGGCGGGTGATTGTTGCCGCATTGGTCGCCTTGCTGCTGATGGGCGCATTACTGGGACGTCTGGCCTGGTTGCAAATTGTTGATTACGCGCATTTTTCCGATTTATCGACCAATAATCGCGTGCGTTTGATGGCATTGCCGCCTACTCGCGGTTTAATTTATGATCGCAATGGCGTGATTCTTGCCGAAAATAAGCCAACCTACCATCTGGAAATCATTCCTGAGCAAGTGGAAGATATGGAAGCTACGCTCACCGGTTTGGCTAAAATTGTCAGTTTGAGTGACTCCGAAATTGAAGCTTTTCATAAGCAACTTAACGTACGGCGTTCGTTTCAAAGTATCTCTCTACGGAGCCGCTTGAGCGAAGAAGAAGTGGCGAAACTGGCGGTTAACCGTTATCGTTTTCCCGGCATGGATGTGAAAGCACGGTTGAGCCGACATTATCCACAGGGTAAGTCGGCAGCCCATGCGGTGGGATATGTTGGTCGTATCAATCAGAAAGAACTGGAGAGTATCGACGAAGGTAATTACCGTGGCTCAACCCATATAGGTAAATCTGGTCTGGAAAAGTATTATGAAAAACAATTGCATGGTACTGTCGGGCATCAAAATGTAGAAGTGAATGCGCAGGGCCGAATTCTACGCATTATTGACAAAGTACCGCCCATTCCAGGTAATGATCTCATTCTTAATCTGGATATGGAGTTACAAAAACAGGCAGAAGCCGCATTAGGTGACTTTGCTGGCTCAGTTATCGCAATTGAACCGAATACCGGCGCGGTCGTGGTATTCGTTAGTAAACCGATGTTTGATCCAAACTTATTCGTACACGGTATTAGCCATAAAAATTATAATGCGCTCGCGCATGGATCGGATAAACCTTTATTTGACCGTGCCATTTTCGGGCAGTATCCACCCGGTTCTACCTTTAAACCGTTTATTGCTTTAGCGGGCATTGAAACCAAAGCTATTGGTTATAAAGATTCAATATTCTGTAAGGGGCATTATTTATTACCTGGTGATAAAACCGAACGTAAGTATCGTGACTGGAAAAAGCAGGGACATGGTCGAGTCGATTTTGAAGCAGCGATTGAACAGTCCTGTGATGTGTATTTTTATGAACTTTCACATCGTATGGGTATCGACAAGATACATGACTTTTTAGCAAAATTTGGTTTTGGAGAACGCACGGGTATTGACCTGTATGGTGAACGAAGTGGTTTATTACCATCAAAAGAATGGAAGCGACGGGTACATGGTAAAGTCTGGTATCCGGGGGAAACGCTTATCGCCGGGATTGGTCAGGGCTATATGTTAGCGACGCCCTTACAATTGGCGTCTGCGACGGCGACGCTGGCCAGTCGGGGAGAGCGAATCGAGCCGCGATTATTACGTGAAATACACGTTGTTGATGGCGATAAAATCGCACAGGTACAAGCCCCACACACAAGAATCAAACTACGAAAAGAACAACATTGGGACGAGCTGGCTAAAGCAATGGAGCAAGTGATACATGGGCCACGGGGAACGGCACGGGCCACCGGTTGGAGCATGAACTTTAAAATGGCTGGTAAAACCGGTACCGCACAGGTGTTCGGCATTGCTCAGGATGAAGAGTACGATAAAAAAACCATTGCCCGTAAGTTGCGTGACCACGGTTTATTTATTGGTTATGGTCCGCTCTCAAAAACCAAACCTGGTCAGATTGATGAAGATGTGGCGGTATTAGCCGTTGCCGTGGTCGCAGAAAATGGCGAGCATGGCAGTAGAATGGCCCCAATTGCGCGTGATCTGATTAAAAAATATTCTGAAAAATATAGCCATTCTGTTGAACCCGTGGCCGCCGAGCCTTGGGCTCATGTTCATAGCATTCAATCTACTAATAAAACACAATGATACAAGATAATAGCGCGCAAGTTTTTGACTCTGATTATGAAAGCCGGACGGCCAAAGTGTTACGGTTTATGCACATTGACCCGATATTATTATTCGGTTTATTGTTATTAATGGCAGCCGGTCTGGCGGTACTCTATAGCGCCGGTGATGGCTCTTTTGAGTTGGTACAACGACAGGTGATTCGACTCGCCATTGCCTTCGCGGTGATGTTCGTGGTGGCGCAAATTCCGCAACAACAGTTATATTTATGGGCGCCCTGGTTTTTTGCGGTGGGTATTGTTCTATTGGTGCTGGTGTTAGTTGCCGGCGATGTCGGCAAGGGTGCACAACGTTGGCTGAATCTGTATGTCATTAAGTTTCAGCCATCAGAAATGATGAAATTAGTGACGCCGATGATGTTGGCATGGTATTTATCGGAGAAACCGTTGCCACCCAGGTTATCCTCATTATCGATTTCAGCGGTTCTGGTGATTCTGCCGACGTTATTAATTGCCATGCAACCCGATCTGGGCACCGCTTTACTGGTGGCAACCGCCGGTTTTTTTGTGGTGTATTTTGGCGGTATTCAGTGGCGAGTATTGCTGGGGTCGATACTGGCGGTGTTGGCTCTCATTCCTGTTTTGTGGCAATTCATGCATGACTATCAGAAGCAGCGCGTCTTAACTTTGTTTAACCCGGAAAGCGATCCACTAGGTTCGGGCTACCATATTATTCAGTCTAAAATCGCCATTGGTTCAGGTGGTATATACGGTAAAGGCTGGTTGAACGGTACTCAATCACAATTAGATTTTTTGCCAGAGCGAACCACCGACTTTATTTTTGCGGTTTTCTCTGAAGAATTCGGCATGATGGGGGCGGTGGTGCTACTGCTTATTTATGCGTTTATTATTATCCGTGGTCTGTATATTGCCGGCAGTGCAAAAGACAGTTTTGGTCGTCTGCTCGCGGGTAGTCTTAGTCTAACTTTTTTTGTTTATCTGTTCGTGAATGTCGGCATGGTTTCAGGTATCCTACCGGTAGTCGGTGTGCCGCTGCCGTTGGTGAGTTATGGTGGTACCTCAATGGTTACACTGATGGCAGGGTTTGGTATGTTAATGTCGATTAGTACGCATCGGCGACTGGTGACGAAATAGTGGCTTCGACCTGTTTGAGTATATAAGAATAGTCCGAGACATGAGATGTCATCCTTTTCTGAGACTCGCTGCCAACACATCCATGTGGGCTCAAATGCTGCATCTGTGCGGCATACGGTCTCAAAAAATGATGACATCTCATGTCTTTTATTAGTGAATGAGATAGCAGTGAATGGCACTAAGTTAAGCGTCAAACCTTTCGGAAGTGGGACTTTAGTCTCACCCATGACGGAGCTAAAGCCCTGTCTCCGGTTTTTCTGTCACTGGAAAAACACCTTAACTTAGTGCCATTCGAGACAGCAGTATAAAAATGAGTGTAATGAAAGGTAAAATTTTAATGAATGGAAGATTTTTTTTGATAAGTAAAGCATTTGCAGGCTTGATGTTTTTGTTGCTTGGTCAAGCCGGTATCGCCGCGCCTAATTACGCTCAACGGGAAGACGTACAGGCGTTTATTAATGAGATGGTCTTGCAGCATGGTTTTGACCGAGCCTATTTGACACAGCAATTTGCTCAGGCGAAACGACTGGATAATGTGTTGAAGTCGATTTCTACGCCCGCAGAAAGGGTCTTAACCTGGAAACAATATCGACCAATTTTTGTTAAAGAAAAAAGAATAATAATGGGTCGAAAGTTCATTAAGGACAATCGCGCATTACTGGAACGGGCAGAAAAAACCTATGGTGTGCCAGTCGAAATTATTGCTGCCATTATTGGTGTGGAGTCCTACTATGGGAAACATACGGGTAAATACACTATTTTTGACTCGCTAACCACACTGGCTTTTGATTATCCGCCCCGTGCTAAATTTTTCAAAAGCGAATTAAGCGCCTTTTTACAGCTATCCAAAGAAGAACATATCAGTATTGATAAAATGACCGGTTCCTATGCTGGTGCGATGGGTCTGCCACAGTTTATTTCCAGTAGTTACCGGCAATATGCGGTGGACTTTGATGGTGATGGCAAACGTGATTTATGGAATAGCCTGCCGGATGTGGTTGGCAGTGTGGCACACTATTTCAGTGTGCATGGTTGGCGTGAAGGTCACGGTATTGTCTATCGGGCGGCAGTGAAAGATAAATCTATCGTGCCGGAGAAAAATAAATTAAAACCCTATACATCAATTAAAGCATTGCATGATAAGGGAACCACGGTATCAGTTTCATTGCCGAATGATGAGCAAGCCACTTTGTTAAAACTGAAAGGCAAATACGGTGATGAATACTGGTTGGGTTTGAAAAACTTTTATGTGATCACGCGCTATAACCACAGTGCATTATATGCCATGGCAGTTTTTCAGTTAAGTCAGGAACTGCTTAAATAAGTGGTTGAATGAACAAATGTCTGCGTATCGAGTTGATTTTTTGGTAAAAATTCTGGCCTTGGTTTTTGCCTTTTTTTTATTGTCTGCATGTAGTATGAATAAAGACAGCGCGCCGGTAAATTATAATAAACACTGGCAGAATATTCCTGATGCCGTTCCTCAGCGAGTAGAGAAAAGTCGTTACGGTAATCCCGACAGTTATGAAGTGTTAGGCAAAACCTATTTTGTGATGGATTCCGCAAAGGGTTTTTCGCAAACAGGCATTGCTTCGTGGTATGGTGAAAAGTTTCACGGTAGAAAAACCTCCAGCGGGGAAGATTACAATATGTATTCGATGACCGCCGCGCATAAAACACTACCGATACCGGTGTATGTTGAAGTCACGAATCTGGACAATGGTCGTAAAGCCATTGTGCGGGTCAATGACCGCGGCCCGTTTCATCCTGGCCGAATTATTGATTTATCCTATGCGGCTGCGACACGTTTAGGTGTGGCGCAAACCGGTACGGCGAATGTCCGTATCCAGGTGGTGAATGAATACGGTGAACCTGATGGCGATTCTATGGTCGAATCGCCTGTTGAAACAGGTGGTAAACTTTATGTACAAGTTGCTGCGTTTGCCACAGAAGAAAATGCTTTGCAACAATTAGGTTTGTTACAGGGCGAAGGCTTTAGTGATGTACGGTTACATATTGAAAGTAAAAAAGGTAATACTCTGTATCGAATTAGAATAGGGCCTCTGCCAACCGCGCATGTCGCCAAACAGCTGATGACAGAGTTGGAACAGAAGAAGCATCATAATTTGAAGATTGTTTCTGTTAACTGATGACGTAGGTCTAAAGACAACCTAAAACCCCTTCCTCCCTCTGGAAGCTTGGGATGAGGGATGGAGATAATAAATTCCTCTCAGCCCAGCTATTCCCAAAGGGAGATGACTGTTATGTTGGGCGAAATTTTTTTAATGAAAGTGATAAACCTTGTGAGTAAACCATTGAATATTTTGTTGAATTTAATCACGCGCCTGCGTGTGAACGCTTTGTTTTGTTTTTTTTCATGTTTGCTGTTGCTGCCCATGGTGTTAGCTCCGTTGGCTGCTTCGCAGGCCGCTGTGCCTATTCCTGCACCACCCGATGTGGCCGCGAAAAATTACATTCTGATTGATTTTGTCAGCAATAATGTTCTCGCAGAAAAAGATGCTGATGTACAAATTGAACCGGCATCGATTACAAAATTAATGACCGCCTACGTTGTTTACAACGAGCTGGAAGCCGGGCGTTTAACCATGGATGATCAGGTAACCATTAGTGAAAAAGCCTGGCGCATGGGCGGTTCACGAATGTATCTGGAAGTGGGCAGCAAGGTTCCGGTACATGAATTATTAAAAGGTTTAATTATTCAGTCGGGTAATGATGCCAGTGTTGCACTGGCAGAACATGTTGCTGGCACGGAGAAAGCCTTTGTTGCATTAATGAATCAGTATGCGCATAAATTAGGCATGGATAGCACGCATTTTATGAATTGCACAGGCTGGCCGGATAAACAGCATTTAACCACTGCGCGTGATATTTCGAAGCTGGCGAAGGCGATCATCAGAGACTTCCCCGACCATTACAAATTGTATTCGCAAAAAGAATATACCTATAACAATATCAAGCAGTACAACCGAAATAAATTATTATGGCGCGATGAAAGTGTGGATGGCTTAAAAACCGGGCATACTGAATCAGCCGGTTATTGTTTAGTGACCTCAGCAAAACGTGCGGACACACGTCTCATCTCAGTGGTGCTAGGTACTGACAGTAAAAAAGCACGAGCCAGTGTCAGCCAGGCATTATTGAATTATGGCTTCCGTTTCTTTGAAACGCATTTGCTGTATAACGCTGGTGAAGAATTGTCCCGACCTCGCGTATGGAAAGGTGAACAGGAAAATATTTCGGTGGGTTTACCAGAAAGTCTTTATGTGACGATTCCTCGTGGCGCGTATGATGATTTACATGCCTCAATGGATATCGATAAAACAATCGAAGCACCTGTTAAAAAGGGTGATGTGTTAGGTGAAGTGAAAATCACGGATAATGGTGAAATGGTTGATTCCATGTCATTAGTGGCGCTGGAATCTGTTGACAAAGGGAATTTATTCCAGATTATAAAAGATTATTTTCTTCGTCTCATTGAATAAGACACTACAGAGCACCATTATTAAATAATGAATTCGATTAGCCAACAACCTGTTAGCCAGAAAATGGTTTACCTTAACGGCGAAATACTCGCCATTGATGATGCGCATGTGTCGGTGATGGACCGTGGTTTTTTATTTGGAGATGGCGTTTACGAAGTCATTCCTGTGGTGGGCCATAAACTGCTGCGCCAGCATGATCACTTTGTGCGCCTGCAAAACAGTTTAAACCGTATCAGTTTAAAAAATCCTTTGGACGAAACACAGTGGCAGCTTATCTTTGATGAATTGTTAGAGAAGAACCCCGGTGAAGAACGTGCGATTTATCTGCAAATATCCAGGGGTGTTTACCCACTGAGAGATTTGGCGATTATCAACGATGAATTAGTCGATGGATCGGCTGAGCAATATCCGGCAACTGTTTTTGTGATGATTTTATCAGTGAAAAAAGTGGATTTGTCGGTGGTGTCGGCAGGCATTAAAGCGATTACCATTGACGATTTTCGCTGGGATGCCTGCGATATAAAATCCACTTCATTAGTGGCGAATGTTATGTTGAAACAACAGGCTGTCGCGGCAGATATGGATGATGCGATTCTAATCAAACATGGTTATGTGACAGAAGGCACGGCTAGCAATTTGTTTCTGGTCAAAGATAAGGTCTTGATTACGCCAGCTACCGGGCATCAATTATTGTCGGGCATTACTCGTGAACTGGTGATTGATCTGGCAAAGGAAAATGCGATTGAAGTGATTGAGCGCCCCATTGCACAAGCTGAATTATCTGAGGCAGATGAAATTTGGTTAACCAGTTCTACGCGTGAAATTGCGCCAGTTATCCAGCTGGATGATAAGCCTGTATCAAACGGTGTGGCTGGCCCAATGTGGCAGCAAATGACGCAATGGTATCTACAAAATAAACAGGCCTTATTATGAGCCATTATTTATTATGATTTATTATCACTGCTGCCCCGTTAATTTTATTAATAATGTCCTGAGACTATCATTATGCCAGATTTTAAGCGTATTAATTGTCGTCCGAGACATGAAATGCAATCACTTTCTGAGACCCGCTGTCAACACCTCCATGTGCGCTCGAATGCCGCGTCCATGCGGCATACGGTCTCAGAAAGTGATTGCATCCCATGTCTCTCGTTAGTTAACGGGACAGCA
>Ga0114934_10002819_pt1 | contig 11010 bp, 20 predicted proteins | sample 4SBtaG_2_FD_99695 | JGI IMG/M metagenome (GOLD analysis project Ga0114934, IMG submission 99695) | Deep subsurface microbial communities from Kolumbo volcano to uncover new lineages of life (NeLLi) - 4SBTROV10_white metaG | ecosystem: Environmental > Aquatic > Marine > Volcanic ...
AATGCCATTAGCAAGCAACGATGATAGTTATTCTTATAATGGAGCGTGTCATCAAACTTGTTATAAGGAAAATCAAGGTGGGGAGTTAGGCAATGCGTTAGGTGTTGCCTTTTCCACGCATGATGATGGTTGTTATTCTGTTTATGGTTATAGGAATAAGGATAACAGAATAATGAAAGTTGAAATTATTATGGGAGAAATATGATATGAAACTAGAACTAAAAAATCTGCAACACTCAAAGTTTGCCTCTCACGAAACGCATTGCTTTGAGGCAAAACTTTATATTAACGGAGTGTTTAGTGCTCAAATTTCCAATAATGGACAGGGAGGAAGTAATTATGTGTGGTGGGAGAAAGGTGTTCCTATTAGCGAAAAGGAATTGGAAGAATACCTTACCACAAATGTAGATACTCTTGACCCAACCCATAATAAAGAATGGAGCGATTTGAAATACGACCTTGAGATATGGGTAGGAAATGAACTCAATAGAATTCTTGTTTCCCGAAGGCTAAAAAGAGATTTGAAAAAGAAAATTCTCTTTAAAAAGGGAAAGGAAGTATGGGAATGGAAACCTAATATTCCTATCACTCCCTCTCTTATAGAGAAATGGAAAGAGAAAAATCCACAAGTTACGGAAATTTTAAACACTATGGAGTTTGAGAAAGCGTTGGAGGTGTATAATGGGTAGACATTATAGTGGCGACATTAATGGCAAGTTTTGGTTTGCCGTTCAATCAAGCGAAGATGCGAATTTCTTTGGTTGCGTGGGTGAGCCAAGATTTCTTTCTTATGGATTTCAAACAGAAGATTTGCCAAACATAGAAAAAGGATTGAAAGAGTGTTCTCAAGAATTGGGTAACAATCGAATACGCAATAAACTCGATAAATTCTTTGAGAGGAAAGATGGGTATAATGATGAGATGCTCATGAAAGAATTCGGGTGGTCAAAAGATAGAGTTCGCTATCTTCTTGAGTGGTACGCTCGTGCATTACTCGGAGAACAAATTCGGGACAGTGTGAAAAAGCAAGGACAGTGTTACTTTGACGCTGAAATGTAATTAAACAGGAGAAAAAGAATGACACAGAAAAAACTAATAGAAATAGCGACCGAATGGGAAAAAAGAGAAAACCTTGTCGATAGTCATGAATTCTACGATAAGTATAAACCCATTTACAATCATATTACTCATAAAGATTTCAAGGAAGGGCAAACCGAAGGCGATGAAATCGGAGTGACTCAATACTTTGAAACTTATGGTGAAGAATTGGAATATGTAAAAAAGCAACCCAATAATAAAATTTGGACTTACATTAATTGCGATGGTGAGGACTACATAACGCAAGGATTTCATTTTGTTAATCGTCTTAACTACTTAATTGCTTCCGTTCCTTTTAAGGAAGGCGACAAGGAGTATTTCATTGATTGGGTAGACTTCATTCAATGTGAGAGGTGTGGAAGTCATGGCGAAACAAAAGAAGAAATATTAACAGGGTTCAAACACTACAAAGATGAAGGACTGCGTTCGAGAAAATTTTTAGACTATGACATTTTATGTAACGATTGTTTAAAGGAGAAGGAATATGAGTAAAATGCGTCAAGCAGAACGAATAAGAATAGATACTTTAATTGAACGATACAAAACCACCAATGAGAAAATAGCATTTTTAGATGGCTATCAAGCGTGTGCAGAAAAAGAAAAAGCATTTCTAGAGGAAGAAAAAAGAAAAATGGAGAGGGAAAATGAGTGAGCACATAAAAGAAATAAAAGTTTTGGTTTATAATGAAAATGCAGTTTGCGAAGGGTGTGGCAATAACGATTTTCATTGTAATTTTTTTTGGTTATCAGAAAGAGATGAAGTGTTTCATGGTCAAGATGAATTTGGCACTAATGATGTTTGGTGTCATGTGTGTGATGAGGAAACTAATATTATTAATAAAGAATATTATAAGGAGAAAAATAATGGGTAGAGTAAAAGAATGGGCAATGGACATGGAAGAAGCGTTCGGGGAGGCAATACAAACCGACCCGAAAACTTTGGGCGATGTTTTGAATTATGTCCACGATAAGATGCACGTGGTTGACGACCAATACATTCGTCAACTATGGCATAACCACCAAGAAGGCGACCTAAGTCGTGAAACACTTAAACAACAAAAAGAAAGGGAGAAGACTAATGGAAAACAAGAAGATTAAAGTACGCCTTACCCGAGAAGATAATCTCGTTGTTTTAGACTTAATCAATACGATAAATGGTTTAGTCAGAGAGATTAGGGAAGGGGGAGTGCGTCATGTTACTTTTCATGATATAGACACATTAGAGGATAAAGCGGATGAGGTTGAAAAACTTATGAAGTTCAAATCTCAAAAAAGCAGGGAGGATGAATATGCTAATCATTGGTGTGATAGAGTATTACCTAATGATGCAAATGCTTGGTATCCGAAAGAGGAGAATGATAATGATTAAAGATAAATATACAACTTTTTTAAAAGATTATATTGGCTTTGCAGTTGATAAAAATCAAATAGGTAATGCTGAGGATTTAATTGGCACGCTAAACGAAACTCTAGAAAAAGATTTTAATTGTCAAATTTGTTATGATTTGGACGATAACAAATTTTATGGCTTTCAAATAAATCCTATAGAAAATGAGGAGAATGAAGATGAGTAAAGCAACAAAACTGTGGATACCCGATAATTCGGGAGGAGGCGTGTGGGAAGACCACACTAAACCTCAATACTATTTATCGGTTCTGTGGGGAGAGCAACCCGACCAAGATGCCGACCCGACAACATATACTTTCAATACCGAAAGGGAAAGGGAGGCATTTATGAAAGGGGTGAATGAAGCAGAGGGCTGGATGGGGAGTGATTGGATATTGCACGATGAACCCCAGACCTACAAGCCGAAACAATTTGAAAATTATCAGGAGATGAATTACGATGTTGCGTAATTTTACTTTTAATAAGGATACGATAAAGAAAAGAACTTCCATTGGGCGTTCATGCTTGAGCCGACCCAAGAACAAGCATAAGAGAAGGTCATGGAAAAAGTATAGAGGACAGGGGAAATGATGCTGAAAGTGGGGCTAAGTATTTTGTGCATGAATATTCTCCTGTTGCTTTATATCTGGATGATTGCTTCCTTATGAAAAAGAAATCCAAAAAGAAAGGAAAAATCCCGATGTCCCTATATATAGGAATAATTATCGGTAGTTTTTTAGTCGGCCTTCTGGGATAATTTATGACATCCCGACAGTCCCGACCCGATTGACTTGTCCCGACCCGATTATCTTGGTACTCTTTTGCATGTTTAAATATTGGTGCAAACTTGTAAAAATAGTAGATGGGGACACAATTGACATATCATTGGATTTGGGGTTCTCCGTGTGGATGCTCAAGCAACGAGTGCGATTGCTGGGAATTAATACGCCGGAGAGTAGGACGCGAAACCTGGCGGAAAAGAAGTTGGGCTTGGCTGCAAAAGCTCGTCTTGAAGCATTACTCCCGAACACTTTCATCATTCAAACAGCCAAAGACGGAAAAGGAAAATACGGACGTATCTTAGGAACGCCTTATGTGGATGGCGTGGACATTTGCCAACAGCTCATCGAGGAAGGTCATGCAAGAGAATATCACGGAGGAAAAAAAGAACCTTGGGTCTAGTCCAATTTGCCACTGGTGCGGGGTAGGAGTGGATCCCGAAAATTGTTATGCTCACGAGGAGAAGGGGAAATGGTATTGTTATTGCGGAAGAGAATTATCCGAGGAGCGTACACAAATTGCATCAAGTTCATAACCCATTGCTTTAAGAAGTAATTCCACTTTGTAAATAGAAGGTTCTGATATTTTCAAACGCTCATAGTTCTCAATCGTACTAACCCCGACACCAGACTCAAAAGCTAATTGTTCCCGGGACATACCCGACTGATGCCGCAAATCCATAAGAATTTTTGCCCAGTGGCAAAAGACTCTTTTTTTCTCCGCCATAAAATCTTCTTCACCCCACCCGACATCATCATGTCTAGTGCGTTCTGGTTTTTCTTTTTTCTCCTGCGTTGGCAAATTCTTCCACAATCCCCCCAAAAGACACATCTTTTCCCAGTTGAATTCCAAGAGAGGTGTACTGCACGCGAGCCAATAAGTAATTTAACTCTGCCAATCCTAAATCTCTTGTTCCAATTTCCAGGGCAAGACGGACAAGTGCAACGAGTTTGGCACTATCTTGCAAAGAAGTTTCTTCTGTTTCAAAAAAAGTTGCAAGTTTTTTATGAAAATCTATTAACTTTTGTGGGTCTATACTATCCGGCATTAGAGTCGCCTTTAAACATATCTCCTTGATTTTTTTCTAATAATCGTGCCCGATACTCCTTAAAAATATCAGCATCCGTGGGCAGATCCGATCCAACATCTACTAAAAAAGCAATTTGCTGGGCGGGTGAGCGATGAGTCTTTTTCGCTAAATCTTTAAGTCTCTGCCAAGTTTCTACTGGGACAGCCACGCTCTTAAATTTTCGAACATCCATAGTTCAATTCTCCTCATGTTAACCATTGTTTTAATTCCTCACCCATGACGACACTTGCTATATCCATTTTATTACGCAAAGACTTAACTATCTTATCGTCAATGGTTTTTTCAGCAATAAGGTCAACATAAGTGACATGCTTATCTTGGCCGATGCGATGGCAACGATCTTCCGATTGCATACGCACAGCCAAGTCGAAACTGTTGGCAAAATAAATAACGGTTTCAGCGGCAGTTAATGTAATGCCATATCCACCTGTTTGAGGATTGCCAACAAAAAATTGAGCATCTCCATTTTGGAAACGCTCGATGGCCTCACTTCGTTCCTCATCCGAAGTGTCACCATAATAAGTAACCGTGGACGGTGGTCCGTATTCCTTGACTAACGCTTTTTGGATACGTTCTATATCGTAACGAAAGCGTGACCAGATGATGACTTTACCAGAAGTATCTTCCAGGCAGTTCATCAATTCCGTTAAGCGGTTATCCTTAATCTCTACTAATTTTCCTTCATCCGTCTTCGTATGCCCTGACAACACTTGTTGTAATCTTATTAACTGGGTCATGACGTTTGGGGCTGTCATAAAGTCATTATCCCCCAAGTGTGCCAAGGCATATTCCTTAATCTCCGTGTAAAGACGTTGTTGGTCGGGGGTTAGTTGAACCTGTCTCTGCGTATATAGTTTTGGAGGCAAGTCCAAACACTCTGCCTTCATAACGCGCGAAGAAAATTTCTTAATAATCTCTGATAAATTGTCAAGGTTCCGGTATCCGACGACCATATTAAAGGAATGGGAACCTACTGAACGTTTCTTCATAATCGCATAACGATATTGAAACTGAAAAAAGTTAGTCCCCACATCTTTCCCTAACAAGTGTGGGTGTAGGAAATTACACTGCGCCCAGAGGTCGAGAGGTGATTGCGTGACAGGGAACCCGGTTAAAATTCTTTTATACTTTGCTTTTTTCCCAAGCTTAATGACGGCTTTTGTGCGTCTTGCTTTCGGGCTTTTGATAGCCGTTGATTCATCGACAGCTAACAGACAAGCCCCCTGGTCCAGAACTTTGTCCAAGTATCGTGTGCCTTTGGGAGTGGAAAGTGCTTCAATATTCATCAGTAATATCCGTAAGTTATTGGTTTCACTAGGTTCTAATAATAATTCTAAATTCGTTTTCTCTTGTTTAGTGGGCGATGGCGTCCATACCACCACATCACGTTCTATTCGCTCTGGCATATGAGCCGGGATTTCTATGGTTGCCCAATTTCTATAAACTCCTTTGGGGGCAATCACAATAAAGGTATCAATCAGTTCTCGTTCATACAAAATACCTGCGTTATCTATGCAGACTTTAGACTTCCCGGTTCCCATCTCCATAAAATAGGCCCAGTAGTAAGAGTTCCAGGATTTTTGTAAAACCTCGCCTTGATGTTTAAAAGGTTTCGTTTGAAAAAGATATTTCACGCTTAGGACTCGCGGACCTTTCGTTGCTGCTTTTTAAGCTGCTTAACCAAGGTTTCTTTCTTAAAGCGTCGATCCAGCTCTATACCTATCTCTCGTCCTTTTAATTCTAATTCTTTTTTTGTTAACTTACTAAGATCCTTGGGCACCCTCCGTGTAGGCGTTGCTATCCTGTGTAACCACTCTAAAATTCCTTCTCCCATTAGTATACTCCATGTAGTGTTATAATAAAAAATCATACGCAATATATGGTGAACATAGCACCAAACCAAAGATGACACAAGTAAATTATATTTTTTCTTTACAAAGAATTTGAGATGCGATAAGGTACTTCAATAAGAGAAATGGAGAAGTGGATAATGGCAAATCGCGTCTATGTAGCACAAGAAAACCCCAGAGTTGATATCGTATCAGCGACTAAATGGGGAGAACTTATTCCATTAACAAACCAAGAAGACCAATTACATATGAATACAGGTCGCCTTATACAGCAAATTAAAAGAAAGCTACGCGACTTTGATTCAGATGATTGGTTACTTGCTATAGGAGACCCCGCTATTATAGGTGTAGCATTTGCGATTGCGAGTGATGCTAACTCAGGACAAATAAACATATTAAAGTGGGACAAGATAGAAAGACTATATTATCCTGTCAAACTTTCTGTGCGAGGAGGCATTGAAGAACTTAACCCTTAACCTGTAGAGGAAATACTATGGTACAGAAAATAAAAGACGATGTTTGGAAAACGATTACTGCTGATGCAAACGCATTTGAAGGATTATCGACTGAGGGGGGAAAAGAATTGAGCGATTTAGTTCGTCATGCGACTTCTTTAAGCAAGTCTATTGAGACTTTAGACGAAGAAGTTAAGTCCCTAAAAGCCAAGCGTCAAACATATTTATTTGATTTGATTCCCGCAAAGATGTCGGAGATGGGCATGGATAAGGTAGTAGTGGATGGCAATTCTGTCAGTCTTGCTAGCTTTGTTCAGGCTACCATGCCGAAGGATCCGATTGACAAAGAAAAAGCAATTGGACATTTGCGTAATATAGGAGCAGGAGATTTTATTAAAAATCAAGTGCAAGTATCTTTTGGAATTAATGAAGATAATAAGGCTCGGAGTATTCAAGCCGAACTTGACGAGCAAGGCTTAGATACGACAGCTAGAACTTGGGTTGAACCACCGACTTTAAAGAAATTAGTTAAAGAACGCGTTCAACAAAATCAAGAAATTGACTTGGAATTATTCAACGCTTTTGTTGGCCAAGTCGCTAAAATTAAGGGAGAATAACCATGGCTGAACAAAAAGCAGCAAACAAGCAAGACCTTACAAAAGCATTTGAGGCGGATGTAGGGAGCGGATTTGAAGAAGTAACAAGTTCTGATATTCAAATACCTTTTATTAGAATTATACAAGCTTTGAGTCCACAACTTAAAAAAACAGATCCATCTTTTATTGAAGGCGCATCTCAGGGTGACATCTTTAATACAGTTACAAAAAAGTTATGGAATGGAGAAGAAGGCATATTAGTTATTCCTTCGTACTTTCAGCAAAAATTGTTGGAGTTTATCCCTCGTAACCAAGGTGGAGGATTTGTGGGGGAATTAAGTCCTGAGTCTGAGGATGTGCGTAAAGCAGTTCGTGACCAAGATAGTGGGTTAGAACTTTTGGAAAATGGAAACGAATTAGTTCGAACAGCACAACATTATGTAAAAATAGTCCATGAAGATGGAACTCTAGAGAGTGCCATTGTCGATATGAAAAAAACACAATTAAAAAAATCTCGTCAATGGAATTCAATTATGCTTATGCAAAAACATAATGGTGCAAGTTTACCTTCATTTGCTAATGTTTATAGATTAAAATCCGTAGAGGATGGGAACGATAAAGGTTCTTGGCATTCATGGACAGTGAACCATGAGCGACAGGTAGATAGCATTGATTCCTATAAAGATGCTAAGTCTTTACACACTAGCATTAAGAGTGGAGAATTACGTCCGGCATTACCTGTTGATGCCAACTCAGACGAAGTTCCGTTTTAGTTAGGGGAGGAGTGACCCCCGCAAGGGGGTCGCTTTCGTTATGAGTAGTGATGCAAAACGATTCTTAAATCTATTCGGAGGATTTAAAGAAGCACATGGACAGACAGAAGTTTTAAATGGTCAGCGTAATGGCAAGCAGCAGGCAAAAAGTTTTATTGTCCGAAAGCCACTGACTCTTGAACTGATGCAAGAGCACCTTGAAGGAAAACGAGGGGTGGGTAGTATCCCTATAGATGAAAATAATGAATGTTCTTTCGGTGCATTAGACATAGATGATTATGAGTTAGATCACGCCCACATAGTAAAGAAAATTAAAAAACTTAAGCTTCCCCTGACAGTGTGTCGGTCTAAATCAGGAGGAGCACACTTCTATATATTTTTGAAAGAAAAAATTCCAGCAGTAGAATTACGCGACAGGTTAGCAGAATTTGCTTCGGCCCTAGGCTTTGGTCATTGTGAAATCTTTCCTAAACAAGAAGTCGTAATAGTAGAAAGAGGGGATGTGGGAAATTTTATTAATCTTCCCTACTTTAATTCTAAACACACCACGCGTTATGCTATTGATGCCAAAGGGAAAGACATCCCACTACAAGAGTTTTTAGATAAGGCTGAGAAGAACCTTATAAGTAAACAAGAGTTAAAAGAATTACAGCTTGGAGTAAGTCCAACTATTTTGCCTCAAGGACCACCATGCCTTCAACAATTAACAGAATTCGGTGTTCCTGAAGGAGGAAGAAACAATGCCATACTTAATGTAGGACTGTTTTATAAGATGTCATCACCGGGAGATTGGAAAGAACTATTAGAAAAACATAATCAGGATTATTGTAGTCCTCCACTCCCTGCTAAAGAAATCGTCACTATACAGAATCAATTAGATAAAAAAGAATATTTTTATACATGTAAACAAGAACCTTTAAAGAGTCATTGTAATAGAGCCATGTGCCGTTCTAGGAAATATGGAATAGGCAATAGCCAATCTTTTCCCACACTCGGAGGTTTAACAGTGGTCGAGTCTGAGCCTCCTGTCTGGTTTATAGATGTGGATGGGGCTCGGTTAGAATTGAGCACTCGACAATTACAAATGCAAGTGGAATTTCAACGATCGTGTATGGAGCAGATGTATAAAATGCCCGCACGTATGAAGGATGCGGAATGGAGAGATATGGTAGATGTTCTCCTTGAGACAGCCACGCGTATATCGGTTCCTGAAGAATTGACGCAGAAAGGACAATTCCAGGAATTAATGGAATCTTTCTGCACTGCACGACTACAAGCACGGAGTCCAGAAGAGATATCCACAGGAAAACCTTGGACAGAGGACGGGTTTACTTATTTTCGATTAAGTGCCTTACAAGATTTTTTAAAGAGAAATAACTTTACAATCTATACACGCGGTCAGATTACCGAACGATTGAAGGAAATGAATAATGGCGGAACAGCCGATAAGCAGTTTCGTTTTAAAGATAACAAGGATAAATGGCAAACAGTTCGGTGTTGGTTTGTACCAGAAATAAAAAAAGGTGAGATAGAATTACCTGAAGTAACCTTTAAAGCAAAGGATGAGGAGACTCCGTTTTGAAACTTTCGGTTATTCCTATTACTGGGCATGAGGCTAATGACTTCATAAAAAATTTTCATCGTCACAATAAACCGGTAAGAGGTCAGAGATTTTCTATTGGAGCAAGTACCGACAAACTTGTAGGAGTTGCTATTGTAGGAAGACCAATAGCACGATTATTACAAGACGGATTAACAGCCGAAATAACCAGGGTATGTGTTGTAGACACAGCTCCCAAGGGAACATGTTCTTTTTTGTATGGAAGATGTTGGAGAATTTGGCAACAAATGGGGGGCAAACGTCTGGTAACTTATACACTCCAAGAAGAATCAGGAGCGAGTTTGCGAGGAGCCGGATGGAAAATTATGGGGAAAAATAAAGGTGGTGGTTGGGATAGAAAAGAAAGAAAAAGAGATTGGCAACCTATCTATGGTCAATTAAAATTTAGATGGGAGGCTCCTAATGAATGAAATAAAAACAATATTAGGTCCGCCTGGATGCGGTAAGACACAAACAAATTCTAATTTAATTCTGGGATATATAAAAGAAGGAGTTATCCCATCAAAAATAGCTTGTGTTTCTTTTACTAGGAAAGCGGCAACGGAAAGCCGAGAACGAGTGTGTAAGGATGGGGGCCTAACCGAAGAAGATTTACCTTATTTCCAAACACTTCACTCCATGGCTTTTCACGCACTAGGATATAAACGTAATCAAGTTATGGGACCCTCGGATTTCCGTAAGATCGGGGAAGAAACAGGCTTAGAGTTTAGTAAAAAGAGATCGAACGCAGAAAATGATTTTGATTTTGTAGGGCATAAAACAGGTGATTTGTATTTAAACATGTATGTGTTGTCCCGGAACACACTTAAACCATTAAATATTATATTTAACGAAGCACAAAACCACGCGTTATCTTACACCGAACTAACACGTTTTGTTGGGGCCTATGAAAGTTATAAAAAAGCCGAAAAGAAAGTAGATTTTGTGGACATGATAGAACAATTTATAGCACAAAAACCTTTTTTAGGTATAGATGTTTTAGTTGTTGATGAGGCGCAGGACTTATCCACATTACAATGGAAAATGATAAATGAGGTGTTACGCCGCGAGGCTTCCACACAAATATTTACAGGAGATGACGATCAGGCGATTATGCTTTTTCAAGGGGCTGATGTAAAAGCTTTTTTAAATGCAACGGAGAAAAAAGAAGTTTTAAGCCAATCGTACCGGGTTCCTCGAGCCGTACATGAAAAAGCGCAATCAATTGCTGAACAAATTGAAGGCAGAGCTTCTAAAAATTGGGAGCCTACTTCTAAAGAAGGTTCCATAACTTACCATTATAATTTTGCAGATGTTCCTATTGATAAAGGGGAGTGGACAATACTTGCTCGTACTAAGAAGACGTTGAATAAACATGCCA
>Ga0114934_10002821_pt1 | contig 11007 bp, 7 predicted proteins | sample 4SBtaG_2_FD_99695 | JGI IMG/M metagenome (GOLD analysis project Ga0114934, IMG submission 99695) | Deep subsurface microbial communities from Kolumbo volcano to uncover new lineages of life (NeLLi) - 4SBTROV10_white metaG | ecosystem: Environmental > Aquatic > Marine > Volcanic ...
TAGAACTTCACAAAAAAGAATCTCTGCAAGACCTGAGCCTACTATTAAATAATCTACTTTAATCATAACAGTGCTAATATAAATAGATTTCATTTCATATTAAAAACTAAAATCTACTATGCTATATTAATGGATTCCTGCCTCCGCAGGAATGACAAAATAAAAAAAACGCTCACAAAATTTGTGAGCGTTTTTAATTATTGTTTACACTACCTTAGTAGCTCCACATATCTTGTTCGAAATCTCGAATTTTTTCTTTTACTCTGTCTGATTCTAAAAGTTGCATTAAAGCATTATCAGTAATATATTCACTTATTGATCTGTCGCCTTGTACGTTTTCTTCTCTAAAAATATAGCCGTTAAAACGTCTAGAATTTAAGAGGTGATCAAAAGATAAAGGTATGGCACTATTTTTACCATTAAACGCTTTGGCTTTATGCAATACTTCTCTTGCATCTGGATAAAATACCCAAAATAAAGGCACTAGGTCTGGTTCGTCATCATTTAAAAAGTTTACGTCTGGTACTACAGGAGCTATTCCAAGAATACGATATCTTAATTCGCCTAATCGCTTATCAAAATAATACATTCCTTTAATATGATATTCCACAACATGAGCTGCAGTAATTTCAGTTCTTTCAATGTACTCAGGAGATAATTCTTCACCAGCATTAAATTGTTCAATACCAAGCTCGGTAGTATCAACTAATACCATTGAAGCTTCAATATCCTTCAATGTACGTTTTGTTGTAAAATAAGAATCATCATAAATGTTCTCGATATCTCCTTCTTTTACACTTTTCATTAGTACATCAAACAACGAACGTCTGTCGCTGCCAATGTTATTGGTATCCACAGGATAATATAAAGGAAAATTAATACGCTCGTCAAGCACTACTTTTTCCCAAACCATTGTAGAATACAATATGTCTCTGTCATCAACATAACCATACTCTAATGGTTTATCGTTATCCATTAATATTTGCGCATCTGTCTTTACACCAATTTCATCTGGACTCTTAGCATTTAAGATATTTGCTTGAGCAAATGAAATGGTAACAGTAAAAACACATACTATGGTTACTATAAAACTTTTTAAATTCATCTTAATTTAAATTATTTGGTTCAGGACAGTTTCTATATTAAACTATCTCTTTTTAATTTGATAACTCAATTAATATAGGAGATACTTTCTTTAACTTATAAGTAGCATTTCCTTTTATTTTAGCTTGAATATTAAATATTTGAACAATTGAACCACGCTTTGCTTTACGTAAAACTTGTTTCGCTCTAGTATTTAACTTGTTTCCTTTAACCGTTATTGTTGGCTGTCCAGAAACTTTGAAACTAAATTCAGTAATATTTAAAGGTAATTCAAAATCGAAATCAAATAATTTTGCTCCAATTGTTGAAATCTCAAGACTATTACGCTGCATAGTTACAGAGCCATCTTCTCCTCTTACTGTTCCAGTTGGTCTTGGAATATCTTTAATTCTAAAAGTAGAATTATCTGATACTTTACTACCATCTGGTAAGGTTCCAGTAACGTTAATTTTTATCTCTCTACCTTGAGCCTTAGTAACATTCATCATATACTTTCCTGTGCCTGCTTTTCTTAAATAACCTCCAGCATTAGCGCTTACGTTATTATCAGATATTCCAGCAAATGAAATGGTCATTGGATTATCAACACCACGATATACTACATTCATTTTGTCTGCAGATATTGTTGCAGCATTTGGCTTTGGAACCGTTGCAAAAGATTGGCTAACTGGAACTTCAATTTCTTCACCATCTTGTGCGAAAATTAATTTCCCTTCAATTTTATGCTCTCCAGGATTTCCTGTATTGATGTTTAATTTTACTTTACCATCTTCAATTGTATATTGAGATTCGCTAAGCTTTCTTCCATCTAAAGTTAATTCTACTCTATTTGGTCTTGTAGAAGCATCTTTACGTCCTAATACTATTTGTCCATCAAATTTTTCACCGTTAAAGAAAGCTGATTTAGATGTTTCTAACAATGTTGTATAGTTAGTCATAGATACTTCTTCGGTTAGTTTCCCTTGAAATATCTTTCCTAATACTTCAGATTCAGTCGTCTTGATATCTGACTGCAATTGTGTCATTTTAGTTAAAGATGCTACCAATGGAAATCCTTTGAAGTTATTATCTAACCAACGTTCAGTTCCCGCACCACGTTTTTTATCAGCAGTGTTAAACTTCTTTTTAACATCATTTAAAATGTCTGAATATCTCGGATCATCAGCTAAAACACTAACTACACCATCTCTAAATGTTGCAATCTGTTTTAAGAATTCCTGACCATCTGGTTTAATCTTGTCACCTTTAAAGAAATGTTCGTCAAGGTAATCCCCTTTATCCATAATTTCATAATCTTCAGGATCATCAACAGTAGCTGTCATTTTTCCTTTTAGATCTTCTAAATATGTGTTAAACTCATTTGCTAACGATGAAATTTGATTAGCTTGTTCTTCTAAAGGTTTATACTTTTCTGGTTGTTCACTAGCTTTTTTAGCTAGTCCATCCATAAAGGCTGCGTTTCTTGTTGTTGCTGCTTCGTTAGATTCGGTTAATCTTTCATTCATCAACCCGAATGCTGACAACACTTCTTTCGACATATTTAATGCTAACATCGCAATGAATATTAAATACATCAAGTTTATCATTTTCTGCCTTGCAGATAATTTTGCTCCTGCCATAACTAATTAGTTTTTGTTAATTAATAGATTTATTAAATTCTAACTAGTTTTTGTTCATTGCAGTAAGCATTCCACCATATACACCATTTAATGATGATAGATTAGATGCTAAAGATTGCATTTGTTCCTTTAACTTAGCTGCGTTTTCAATCGATTCTTCGTTAATTGTAGATTGTCGATTTACGCTTTCTAACTGTACTTTATATAAACTATTCAAAGATTCCATTTGTGCTGCAGCTAACGACATTTCTTCGCCATACTTTTTAGTAGCAGAAATAGATTCAACTGTAGGTGACATATTTTTAGCCACATCTTCAAAGTTTTTAATACTATCTCCTAGACTTGCCATTAGCTCACCATCTATTTGAGCTTCTTTAAGTAACTCGTCTAATTTTTTAGATAATATACCTTCGGCATCTTTTGACTCTTTGTCCTTTTTTGAAGTTTGACCACCTTCTAGTTCAGGGTAAACCAAAGACCAATCTAAATCATCATCTACTGGCTCGAAAGCCGAAATTGCGAAAATAATTGCTTCAGTAACAAGACCAATAGTTAACATAACGTTACCTGTAAGAGGTCCTATTTCGAAGTGAATAATTTTGAAAAGTGCTCCAACTATTACTATTGATGCTCCTAATCCGTAGGCCATATTCATGAACCTTTTGTTTGCTTTTGATTGTGCCATAATGTTTTGTTTTTAGTTAAGTTTTAAGTTTTGGTTAATTTTTTCTTTTTCCTTTTTTTGAGGCATTTTTGGTAACTTCAGTTCCCATATAATCTTGTACTGTTCGGAAACCAATGTAACTTCTTGCAGAATCTGCATATTCGTAATCTCTAGAACTTACTTGTAGGAAGTAAGCAACATCTTTCCAAGAACCACCTCTAACAACTTTACGTTCGTTTTCGGTATCATTTACACTTGGGTTAACTGTTGAAGAGTATTCGTAAGACGCAGGATCGTATGATGACATTACCCATTCTGATACGTTCCCAGCCATATTATATAAATTAAAATCGTTAGGTTCAAAAGACTTTGCTTCAACTGTATATAAAGCTTGGTCTGCTGCATAATCGCCACGTAATGGCTTAAAGTTTGCCATAAAACAGCCACGGTCATTTATAGCATAAGGTCCTCCCCAAGGAAATGTTGCACCTTGTAGACCACCTCTTGCAGCATATTCCCATTCTGGTTCTGATGGTAATCTAAAGCCATTTACAAATTGTTTATCTCTTTGTTTTTGATAGGTGTTTTTATTTAATGTGCGCCACTGACAAAATGCTCTGGCTTGATTCCAGGTAATACCAACTACCGGATAATCTGCATAGGCATCATGCCAAAAATAGTCATTATGCATAGGCTCATTATACGAATATGAGAAATCTCGTATCCAAACTGTTGTGTCAGGATATACTTCTATTTCTCTTTTTTCAATAACATCACTACGTCTCAACTCTCTGTATTTAGCAGCTGTTTGTATGTCCATAGTTGTATATTGAAATTTAAACTTTCTAACATCCCAAGTACGTTGCCCATTATAAGACTCTTCTAAAGGTAAATACATAGAATCCATAACTTCAGCATAGTATTCGTCTGGGTATTCGTCAGTATCAAATATTAAATCTACATCGTGATTTAACTTTCTACCTTCATAATAATCATCACTCATACCGCTATAGTTATCCAGCATATATTTTTCGTACACGCTCATATCAGTAGTGTCTGCATCTTTAAAAGCAAACTGTCCAATACCATCAGACTCAGGATCAGTTTCTCCAACTTCATCAGCAAGAATTGCAAGTTTTGTTCTAATAGTAGAATCTCTTACCCACTCTACAAATTGGCGATACTCTGCATTTGTAATTTCGGTTTCGTCCATATAGAATGCTCTTACAGTAACTGTTTTTGTTGGTGCATCTTTAACTCCGGCTAAATCGTCATCAGATTTTCCCATAATAAAAGCACCTCCAGGAACCAATGTCATTCCGTAAGGCTTCTCTGGATGCCATTTCTTTCCTTTAATTCCAACCAATTCACCTTTGTCTCCAGTTCCACAACTGGTAATAAAAGCTAAAACTGCTGTAAATAATACTAACTTCTTGATAAACATAAATTCGAGGTTAATTATTGATCTTTAATTGTTTTGAGGGTGTAAACATATTTATATATTTTCATAAAAACAACTTTTTAGGCAAAAAATGTGCATTTTATCTTAAAAAAATGCATTTCGTCGATGAATTTACATCTTATGCTCGTGTTTAAACGCTGTTTTTCTTATATGCTTTATACCATCTTTCGGGAATTTTCCCATTGCTTGCATCAATGTAATCTTCATGCATGCAAGGTAATAACGTGTGTTGCTTTAATTTATTATTAACTTTTGGCAAAAAAGGTATTTCTATCCACCAACGTCCTGTTTGGTTACTTTTATAAAAAATAAGTTCTTGCTCTTTTATTAATACGGTAAATTTCTGGTAGTTGGATGTTTCTGAAAAATCATCATCATTAACCCTACAATTTACTCCTTCTATAAAATACCAAATAATTTGTGCTATAAGCATAGCTGTAGCATCGTCATCTTTTGATGGTTTATATTCATAAACACCAAAAGATGTTACTTTATTGCTTATACCTGCATATCTAGAAATTGCACATATTTCTTTGCCATCAAAGCCATTAGGGGAATATTTTTGCTTTACACTTACTTCAGAAGATCTAATACTTTTTAAATCCAAGCTTACAATATTTGCATCTCTCATTACAGGTTCTGCCAAAGCAATATTGCTTGTAATTTCACCCAATCTGTAAGCTTCAAAATAAAGCTTATCCATCAAATCTATTTCTTCTTGAGAATTAAAATAGGTTTGATATCCTAAAATGGAGTAATTGAATAAATTATAAGGTTGCTCCAAAATAACTTTTCCTAAAAAACTGTTGTTTTTTATTGGTTTTGCTGAATCTCCTAAATCAAAATTGCTATCAACATTTACAACATTAACCATGTTAGTTAAATTATCATAGGCTCTATAATTGGCATAGGTTAAATCTTGACTTCCACCAATAATAACAGGAATAATGTTCTTTTCTAATAATATGGTTACTGTAGTTTGCAAAGCAAAATAAGTGTCTTCTACCGTTTCCCCTTTTTGAATATCACCAAGATCTGCAACTGATTGATGCCAGTTACCAGGAAACAAAGCGTATAAAGACTTTCTAATTTCACTTAATTGAAAATCTTCACCTATATAGTTTACATCGTTTCGGTTTTCTAACACTCCAATAATAGCAATTTTAACCCCGTCAAGATCAGGGATTCCATATTGTTTTGAGTGTATCTTTATTTTTCTTCCAAGCACATGAGTAGATAATAATTCGTTATGTGCTAAAACTAAATCCTGAACAGGAGAAAGAAAATTGAAGTTCATTTATTATTTCTTTTTTGTGGTTGCTTTTTTTCTTGTTTTCTTTTTAGGTTTGTTCTTTTCTATAATATCTTGCACCTCTTGTAAAGTGAATTTCGAGACATCGACAGTTTTGGGTAATTCTATTTTGAGCTTTCCCTGTAATATGTTGTGTCTTCCCCATCTTGCTTTTTCTACTCTAATTCCTTCAACTTCCCAATGGTGAATTAATTTATCTTTTTCCTTTTGAATTTTGTCTTCTATCAACTCAACGATATCCGTATCGGATAAATTATCCCAGTCGTATTTTTTATTTACATTAATGAACATATTGTTCCACTTAATAAATGGTCCAAAGCGTCCTTTCCCTTTTTGTACTGGTAATCCTTGATGAGTGTATATTGGCGCATCAGCCTTTTCTTTTTCTTTTATAAGTACAATTGCTTCGTCTAACTCAACATTAAGAGGATCTACACCTTTAGGTAATGATACAAACTTTTTTCCGAATTTTACATAAGGTCCAAAACGTCCATTATTTACTTCAATATCTTCACCTTCATAAGTTCCTAATTGTTTAGGAAGTTGAAACAGGCTCATTGCTTCTTCAAAAGTAATGGAATTAAGTTGTTGTTCTGGAGAAAGACTCGCAAAAAGTGGTTTATCTTCATCATCAACAGTTCCTATTTGTACCATTGGTCCAAATTTACCTAAACGTACACTTACTTGTCGACCGGTTTTTGGGTCTGTTCCTAAAACACGCTCTCCTGATTCTCTTTCGGCATTAGCTTGTACATCTTCTACTTTTGGATGAAAATCTTTATAAAAGTTTTTCATCATTTGTGTCCAATCCTCTTTTCCATCTGCAATAGCATCAAACTGATCTTCAACTTTTGCTGTAAAATTGTAATCTAAAATAGTTTCAAAATGGTTAACCAAAAAGTCGGTTACAATCATACCAATATCCGTTGGTACTAATTTACCTTTATCTGAGCCTACTTTTTCCGTTAGCTTATGCTCTTTAACTTCAGCTTCTTGAAGTGTAATTTGCACATACTTTCTTTCTACACCTTCAACAATTCCTTTTTCAACATAATTTCTGTTTTGAATGGTTGAAATTGTTGGCGCGTATGTCGATGGTCTTCCTATACCAAGTTCTTCTAATTGCTTCACTAAAGAGGCTTCGGTATATCTATATGGTGGACGTGTATAACGTTCGGTGGCAGTTATATAATTATTTGTAAGTGATTGATTAACCTGCAACATAGGAAGCATACCTTCTTGCTCAAGATTCTCATCATCTGTACCTTCTAAATATACTTTTAAAAACCCATCAAAAGTTATTACTTCACCTTTAGCTGTAAACGCTTCGTTATGTGTAGATGCATTGATTTTGACATTGGTTCGCTCTAACTGTGCTTCACTCATTTGAGATGCAATAGCGCGTTTCCAAATCAATTCGTACAATCGTGCTTGATCTCTATCTATATTTACAGTACTTCTTGAAAAATCGGTTGGCCGAATGGCCTCATGCGCTTCCTGAGCTCCTTTTTTTCCTTTATAATTTCTTGGTTTACTATATTGTGAACCATAGGCATTTTCAATTTCAGCTTGTGCTCCTTTACGAGCTTCGTCAGATAAATTTACACTATCCGTTCTCATATAAGTAATTAAACCTGCTTCATAAAGACGTTGTGCCATCGTCATAGTTTTACTTACTGAAAAATAGAGTTTACGTGATGCCTCTTGCTGTAAAGTTGATGTTGTAAATGGTGCTGCTGGTGACTTTTTTACTGGTTTTTTTTCTAAATTTGCAACTGTAAAATTTGCTGAAACATTTACTTCTAAAAATTTAAAAGCGTCTTCTTTGGTTGAAAAGTTCTTTGCTAGCTTCGCCTTAAAGGTCTTTCCATCTGTAGTGGAAAACTCGGCATCTACTCTATAAGATACTTGAGGATTGAAATTTTGTATGTCGCGTTCTCGCTCCACAATTAATCTAACAGATACTGATTGTACACGACCTGCAGACAAACCACCTTTTACTTTACGCCATAATACTGGAGATAATTCGTATCCTACAATCCTATCTAATACACGACGTGCTTGTTGCGCATCGACTAAATTATAATCAATACTTCTCGGATTTTTAACAGCATTCTGAATTGCAGACTTTGTGATTTCATGAAAAACAATACGCTTCGTTTTGTCTTTATCTAACTTTAAAGATTCTGCCAAATGCCAAGCAATAGCTTCTCCTTCTCTATCTTCATCACTTGCTAACCAAACCATTTCTGCATTCTTTGCAAGATCTTTAAGTTTCTTTACAACTGCTTTTTTGTCTTTAGAAACTTCGTATTTAGGCTTAAAATCACCATCTACATCAACACCTAACTCTTTTGATGGTAAATCTGCAATATGCCCAAAACTGGATTCTACTTTAAAATCTTTACCTAAGAATTTTTCTATAGTCTTAGCCTTTGCTGGTGACTCTACAATCACTAAATTCTTCGCCATTATTCGTTTTTTTAAAGGTACAAATGTATATTATTTTTTCTATCTGCAAATTTTAAATTCTAAAAGAGCACAAAAAAAACCTGTCTGAGACAGGTTTTTTTTATTAATCATTGATAGGGTTTTATTCTTCTTCAACAAGAATATTAACATTATTATCATCTTCAATTCCTATTACTTCTTTATATATTAAGTAAACAGGATGATAAACAAAAGCAGCAGTAAATAAAACTCCAATTCCGCAAAGTAGAAAACCAACAATTTGAGACACTAATGAGGCTACAAAAATTAGCCCAAAAGCAAGTAACCATTTTTTGGTTCCTATGTTAAAACTAAGTTTTACAATTTCACCAACACTTAATTCTGGATTAAACGCAAAAATAACTGCGAAAAACGACATAGGCACCATTACATATAATATAGGTATATAACACAAAAGTGCTGAAGGTATAGCAATTAGTATGGATACTAACATTAACATAAATGTTTTACTAAGGTGCTTGCCCTTTAAAAAATACCAAAAATCTCCTGTTGTAACAGACTCTTCATGATCTATCATTTTCATAATTCTAAAAAAAGCTGCATTTAAAGCAACAGAAACTGCACCTAAGACAAGAATACCAACTACTACAAAAACTAAATAAATAATAGACATACCAGCAAAAAAATTGCTAAACATTTCAGTATCACTATAACCGTTTTCTGCTTGTGCAAATATCATAGCAAATAATGGTATATACAAAACTATAATTAAAGGTAACATTATTAGAACTGTGAATAATTGTAATAAAAAACCCTGTATCCAAGTTTTCTTAAACAATTCAATAGATGCGCTAAAAATAGTTCCGAAATCTAATGCTTTAGCATTCCGTATTCTTTCTTGCAAAGAAGATGTAGTATTCATTTTAATTAAATTAGTTAATGTTAATACTCAAAGTAAATGGTTTTTATTAACATTGCAAAAAATAACTTTACAAATCTGCCACTTTGTCATAAAACATAAATTAATTGTATCTTTGCACACTTATTGACCACAAAAGTGTTCAACATTATTTATGGAGAAGATTATAGATGAAAAAAGACAAGGTGAAAGCCTCGTCATTGAACAAAAGAATGACAATTCTCGTAAGCTTTTTATAGAAAGCTATGGTTGCGCTATGAATTTTAGCGATAGTGAAATTGTTGCTTCTATACTATCTAATGAAGGCTTTAACACCACTCAAAACCTAGAAGAAGCCGATTTGGTTTTAGTAAACACCTGTTCTATAAGAGATAAAGCTGAACAAACCATTAGAAAGCGTTTGCAAAAATACAATGCTGTAAAAAAGATTAATCCAAGAATGAAGGTTGGTGTTTTGGGGTGTATGGCTGAGCGTTTAAAAAGCAAATTCCTAGAAGAAGAAAAAATAGTAGACCTTGTTGTTGGTCCTGATGCCTACAAAGATTTACCCAATCTTATTGCCGAAGTTGAAGATGGTAGAAACGCCGTAAATGTTATCTTATCTAAAGAAGAAACTTATGGTGATGTTTCTCCTGTACGTTTAAATAGCAATGGCGTTACTGCTTTTGTATCTATAACTCGAGGTTGTGATAATATGTGTACGTTTTGTGTTGTTCCGTTTACACGTGGACGCGAACGCAGCCGAAATCCGCAAAGCATTATTGAAGAAGTATACGACCTTTGGGAAAAAGGCTATAAAGAAATCACGCTTTTAGGTCAAAATGTAGACAGCTATTTATGGTATGGCGGCGGCTTAAAAAAAGATTTTAGTAAAGCCTCTGACATTCAAAAAGCAACAGCTGTTAGCTTTTCAAAATTACTAGAACTATGCGCTGAAGCACAACCTAAAATGCGTATTCGGTTTTCAACATCCAACCCACAAGATATGTCTATGGATGTTATTGAAACCATGGCGAAGTATAATAATATTTGTAATTACATCCATTTACCTGTACAGAGCGGAAGCAATCGTATTTTAAAAGCAATGAATCGTCAGCACACACGTGAAGAGTATTTTGAGATGATTGACAATATTATGCGCATTCTCCCTGATTGTACAATTTCACACGATTTAATTACTGGTTTTCCATCTGAAACTGAAGCAGATCATCAAGACACTTTAAGCTTAATGGAGTATGTGAAATATTCGTTTGGCTATATGTTTGCCTATTCCGAAAGACCCGGAACTATGGCAGAACGCAAATTGAAAGACGATGTGCCAGAAGCTGTAAAAAAGCAAAGACTTGCTGAAATTGTAGATTTACAACAAGAGCACAGTTTGTATAGAACGCAGCAGTTTGTTGATAAGATTGTAGAAGTGCTTATTGAAAAAGAATCTAAAAAATCGTCGAAACATTGGTCTGGACGAAACGAACA
>Ga0114934_10002822_pt1 | contig 11006 bp, 11 predicted proteins | sample 4SBtaG_2_FD_99695 | JGI IMG/M metagenome (GOLD analysis project Ga0114934, IMG submission 99695) | Deep subsurface microbial communities from Kolumbo volcano to uncover new lineages of life (NeLLi) - 4SBTROV10_white metaG | ecosystem: Environmental > Aquatic > Marine > Volcanic ...
CGACTATTAGGAAGTTGTGGGTTGACCACCAGAACTGCTGGTTTTTGGTCGGTGAAATTTTTTATAATGACCAGATTGAGGATGAACGTATCAGCGTAAACATTCCTGAAGGTTCGCATATGTTGGGCCCAGGCGAGCTGTTTATTCGCCATCTGGATCATATGGCTCCCATGTACGCGTACCTTACGGGGGCGGGTATTTTGGAGCCCACTGGTAAGACTTTTCGATCGGGGTTTGTCGATTTTCCTGTGTGTCGTTTTCACAAGGAGAAATGTGCCCCGAGGTTCAAGTGCGATCAGTGTGATATGATCGCTGACTCCAAGCAGGCGTATTACGATGAGAGAGTAGGTCAAACGCACTGTCTAAAGTGTGAGGCAATTTTGAACGGAGATATTGATGTGGAACCCTCGTTCGGGATTGAGGGGGAAGCTATGATTAATAAGTTTGATGAATTGGAGTTCGATTGAAATGAGAGGACGCTTTGAGATAGATGACATGCCGAGTGGGTTTTGCGATGAGTGCGGAGAAGAGGCTACGGGAGTCCCAGTTGATTTTGGAATAGGTCCTTACGAATTCTGGGGCTCTCGTGAAGTGCAGGAGGACTGGAGGATCGTGTCCCCCTGCTGCGAGGCCGATGTTGTAGAAGAAAAACCCGTCGATGACCTGGGCGAAGAAGAAGGACAATGAGTAAAAATGAGTGAAGAAAAGACACCATCTAGGGTACGTAAACTGATTGATGCTACCATCATCACTACGGTGAGTACCGTTGTGGCGTCTGTAGTGGCCGGTGTGGCGCTTGTAGTCTACCAACAGGTAGATTCGGCCAATAAGGCACTAAGTGCCCAGCAGGCTACGCTGGAGAGCCTCCAGCGGGATGTGATTAAGACGCAGGAGCTTCTAACGAAGGAGCTTGCACCCTTAAAGGCTCAAATACGTCAAATGGACTCTGATAAGAAGATCACAATTGACGATATTAGAGAGCACGAGGATCGTCTTGAAGGCAAATTCAAGGATGAAGCTAGGAACGCTCAACAACAACAGCAGCGAATTCCGTAGTTATTTTGCGTAATTCATCTTGGCATCCTTGAAACCGTCCCCTGTCAGATCGATTATATCGTTCTTGACCTTCATTCGGTCTCGGTTGAGATCGCGGATGCGGATGGCACGCTTACCTATTTCTTCTAGGCCGAGACCTTCGTCTTGTCCTTTTCGGATGGCGTGCTCTGCGTCCCACATCAGGCCGTTGACGTGATAGAGTTTATCTACAAGGTCGGCCAGGTCTGGATTGTCCAGATCGAGGCCTTCCTTGTAGTAATCAATTTGTCTTTGCATTTCAGGAACATCGATTTCGGAGGCATCAAGACGTTCAATTTTAAGTAGGGCTATGGTGTACCTGTCCGCAACTTCTGGTACGGGAGTGATGATTGGTTTTGCCATGGTTAAATTCCAGAATTTAGAGGTGAAAAAAATGAGTAGGCCAATATGCGTTGAGTGCCGCGTTGAGTATTCGTGTAAGCAAAATGATGTTTTGATTAGTGATCCGGCTGTCGGTGGGTTCGAGGCTACTTACTGGCACGCCGATATGTGGGAGTGCCCAGGCTGTAAACATCAGACCATTGTTGGTCGTGGTAAGTCCATGCTTGCATCAGACCACCCAGAGGCGGTCCAGTGGGCCTGGAAAACGGACTCCTTCGAGTTCAATCATAACCTCCCAACTGAGAAAAAGGAAAATGTAACATGAGTGAATTTTTTGCAGCTGTGTTTGGTGATGTGCACTTAAAGGACAAGGTCTACAGTAATCGACCGATGTATGGCGATTCTTATTTCGTGTTTAACGCGGCGATAGATATAGCAATTGATAAAGAAGTTAAGGTGGTTATTCTGCCGGGAGACATTCTCGACAAGCAGTCCAACAATTCTAAGCCAATCGCCCAACTAAAGGCGGGTCTTGATCTGCTGGGTGACGCTGGCATAGACGTATTGTATATCCAGGGCCAGCATTGTATGGCAGATCCCCCGTGGCCCAGCGTGTCAAATAATGCGGTGCATTTGCATCGTAATTCTTATGAAGTTGCTGGTTACACCATCGTAGGCATCGACTTCCAGGCCAAGGAGAATTTGCAGGATGAGTTGAGTTGGGTCTCGGAGACCCTGAAGGCGGACCCAGCTAAGACTATCTTGGTGATGCATCAGGTGTGGTCACCGTGGATGCCAGATTTCACCCTTCCTCAGGGACACTTGGACGATGTGGCCCGGTTCATTCCCGATCTGGGGCTACTGGTTACAGGTGATCTGCACGAGTGGAAAACGGATAGAACGGCGGAAGGTCTGATAGCGTTGTCTCCTGGCAGCATGTGTATGCAGAGCATCGCCGAACCAGAAGACAAGTACGTGACTTTACTTGGTCATTGTGACGAGTACGGGCATGATATGACTGCAAAGGTACGGCTACCTACGCGACCTTTCATTGACTGGCCTTTATTGGGCACTGTATCCGACATCGAGGATGTCATTCGTGAGTTTGACGAGGTATTCGCTGATACGCAAAGTTACTGCGAGCAGAACTCTCTGCCTGACGAAATGTGTGCTCCTTTGGTAAGATTCAGGTATGACCACTCCCTTTCGGGGGACATTCATCGCCTGGAGAAGCTGGTAGGGGGTCGCGGGCATATCTTCTGGAAGGAGATTGCTCCAAAGGTTTCCCAAGGTGAATTAGACGCTTATGAGCTTGGAGTTCATGCGGGGCTTAATGCTATAAAGACGATGGAATCTGTTTTATCCTCCACTGACTGCGAACCCGCTGTTAGAGAGGTTGCTGAGCGTCTGTTGTCGGGAGGAAGCCCGGAGGAAGAGCTACATAGGTTGCGTAAGGAACGCATGGAAGAGGAAAAACATAGGAGAGAGGTTGATGAGTTTGAGCGCAGTTGATTTGGGCACTAAATTCGGACTGTCTATTTCTACTTTTCTTCGTAAGCCGGATAAGTTTTTCCCGTCGCATATTCAACCCATGGCTGATATTGCGTGCGTGGGAGTGGATATTGATAGCACCTATCGTGGTGATATTGAGGGTCAAGGGCATTCCTTTTTGTGTGGGGATGTCCTTGACCAGGGTTTTCGTGAATCACTTCCCCAGGCAGATTTCTATTTGATGTGTAACATCTTGCACCACCTGGGAACTAAAGAGGTTTCTGATGAGTTGCTGCGATGTGCGTTGAGGAAAGCTCAGCTTGGTGTGTGGATTCGGGTGAAGAGTTTTGAGGAAGATGCGGTCAACGGCGAAGGCATTCTGCTTGCAGCGAACCTTCGGTTTTGTTGGTCACGTGATTATTCTTCGTACAGCGTTTCCGAGCTTATTTCGGTAATTAAGGAAATGCGGCCTGACTCTTCGTTGCGAGTGGAGCCTGCTAAACGCATTCGTCATACGAAGGACAAGCGAGTCGTTCCTGCGGACACTGAACTGGATTCGTTCTATTACGACGTGAGGATGGGGAGAAAAGAGCATATGACACTCCCCAAGCCGGTTGTGTGTGAGTGGGACATCTTTGTGGAGAACAATGTTAATGAGGTTGACACAGATAAGACTTAAGAATTTTGGCCCCTACGAGGACTCGACATTTGAGTTGGGTCAGGGGCTTATTGGAATTGTTGGCCCGAACGGATCGGGAAAGAGTACCCTGGTTAACGGAATTTATTCATGTTTGACGAACGATTTCAGTAGGTTCAATGGTCGTAAGGCTGGGATCATTCGGGACACGGCAGGGGAAAAAGAGAGAAGCTTTGTAGAAGTACACGGAGAGCATGAAAGAGTTCCTTTTCGGTTGATTAGGAATCTCCGTCCCAACAGTTCAAAGCTGGAGATGGGCGATGCTTCTTATGCTAAGGCGAGCGATATTGAGAAACATCTCATCAAGGACCTGGGGCTGAATCGTAGATTGATTGATGCTTACGTCTTTGTGAATCAGTGGGATATATTCGCTTTTCTTAGCCAGACGGATAGTAAGCGCGCTGAGGTTTTTCAGTCGCTTTGCGGCACAGAAAAATCGATCGATATCTATAATGCGTGTACACAGTTCCTAAACGATAAGGAACTCACCGCAGATATTGTGGACAATAGTGATGAGATATCCGTAAGTCTGTCTTCCTTGCGTACAGAGCTGGAGGCCCTCAGAGTCGAGCGAGAGAGCCATATTCCTAATTTGATGCAGGATAAAAATCGCAAGGGTGCCGAGAAAATCGTGCGGCACCGTGATGTCCTGGTAGCGAACCGGTCTGAGTTGACTGACAGTAAGGCCAAACTGAAGAAGCTACAGTTGAAACGAACCAACGACACGGAGGAATATGGAAGAAGAGAAGTAATAAAAAGAGACCTGTCAGCGGATGAGATATCTCTTAATGGTGAGTTGGAGGACTTACAGGAGGTCAAATTGCTTCAGGACCAGGCGATCAAGGACCAACGCCGAAAGGAAAAGCTTGAGCTTCGGTTGGTGTCTTTGGAGAAAATAAAGCCGGTGCTGAGTGTGCCTGAGGAGAGCATTTGCCCGACTTGTGAGCAGGCTGTGCGTGATGAGAAAATGAGAGAGATCGCTGAGACTGAGTACAAGAAGAACATGGACGCTTATCGACGTGAGACGAAAAAGATTGAAGATGAGCTTGCTAGTTTCGAGGTGAATGAGGAGCACCTACATTTCGACAGTGAGTCGTATGATAAATGCTACGCTGATAAAATACGCACCACGGAGTTGCTGGAGGACAACGAGAAATACTACAGAGAGCTTCAGAACAGTCTTGCTAGAATTGATGGAGAAGCTGAGGCTTTGTCTGAGAGAATTGAATCACTGAAAAGCACCCTCCAGGGTTTGTCTCTGACAGAGTATAATGAGATGTATGAGAAAGCGAAGATGAGGTTGCGGCAGCACCAAGAGGCTCACACGGCGATTGCGTCCATAGACGGCGCTATTGGTGTCAAAGTGGATGCTGTGCATGTAAATGAGAGGTTGTTAAATTCTTTACAGAAGAAACTTGAGAAGCGTAGAGTTACGGATGAATTACTGTCGGTTGTAGAGGGTGCGAGGGAATTGTTTCATTGGCAGAACCTTCCTCGTCAGGTAGCCCAAGCAAACTTGTCTGCGATTACGGGGGAGATTAACGAAGCACTCGATCTTTTCGGCAGCCCTTTTTGGGTTGAGGCTGATACGAACCTGAGCTTCAAAGTTAATTTTCCCGGTATGCCTAGCAGAGAAGCGGGTGCGTTGAGTGGGGGGCAGAAGGTGGTGCTGGCGATATGCTTTCGGTCTGCCGTTAATCGCCTCTTTGGTGATAACATAGGTATGATGTTTTTGGACGAGCCCACGTCGGGACTCGACAATGACAACATCGAGAATTTTAGGAGTGCGTTAACTTACATGGCAAACAAGATACGAGATAAGTATCAGCTGTTTGTCATCACCCACGAAGATGCGCTATCACCCGCATTTGACGGGATAATTTCTATCGGATGAGAGAGTCGACATGAATCACATTTTACGTCTACATACGGACAGCAACGGTGTTGTTTGGTGCGGTCAGAATGGGGTTCGGGCTGTGAATTCCAAGATGATACCGTCGGAGTTTGTCACGCGACGTGCGTTTAGTGATTCGCGTACGGTAAGAATTTTAGGGCTTCCAGTTAATGCCGACCTGATTGTGAAGGCGCATAACACGCAGCGTAAAAACAGCACTACGCGTCCTGGGCGATCAGTTGAAGTGGGTAGTCCTCTCGTGTGTCCTACCAAGGCCATTCGAGAGGACCCCATCGAGGTCTTGCAACGTATGTGGCAGCCTGACACTAGTGCTAGGTTGTGTGCCAACTGGCATACGGTGGACAGTCATGTATTTAACAGTTACCTGCTCTCAGCCAGTCTGAGCGAGACTCGTGACAAGTCACACGCTATTTTTCGCTATCATCCTTTGAATCATTTGTTCGGGTTCTTCCGGAGTGCGAATAAGGATTTATGTATGCGTTTGGTGTCGGAGGTACTTGACCCTAGATGGTTCGTACACCCTGATCGCCCCAATCGCATGACTAAACTTATGCGTTTTTTGGGACTTACTCCGTCTAATTTCAAACGATTACACTCAGATTATTCTCCCAATTACCTGGATAACCTGGCAGCCACGCGAGGGTGTCACAATGCTCATCGAGCTGCGATGACTTTTGGCTGCTGGGCAGACGATGACATCGATGATGTTGATTATGATTTGCCGACGAATTTTTTATGGCGGATTTACCGGGGCGGTGGGTACGGCTGGGAAGGAGCGCTTAAGGCATCTCAAGCGTTTGTGCGGTTTGTTTGCCTACATTGGAGCGACAAGCTTAGTACATCCAAGAGAAATCTTTTCGACTCTTCTAGCTTTTTCGTTACTGCGGAAGAAACCGCAGCTTACTCTCACTATATGAGTCAAAGTCAGGTGCAAGGTTAAACCCGATGAGAGAGCTTACGGTTAGAATCCGATTTTTGACGCCTTCGCTAGGTAATCAGAAGTTGAATGACGGTTCTGGGAAGTTTGTGTTCCAGCGCAATCCTGACGGCAACATTATGTTTCTAGCCGCTTGGCATCATTCTAACATGCGGATGGCGGCACAGCTTCTTAACAGGTTTCAGAGTGATGTAGGTGATATCCACTGGGACATCAATGTAGACGGCAAGTTACGTGAGAATCGTTGGCACAAAAACTACTATCGGGCGAACGGAGGGGGTAAACTTAGATACTCTCTGCACGAGGCTTTTCACGAGAATCAAATTATTGGGATCAATTGCCTGGTTCCGAATACCATTTCGGATGAAGATTTTTGGCGCCTTATGAGTAAAGCTGGCCAGTACAAGGGGCTCAGTCCCTGGAAACCCGGAGAGAACGGGTTTTACGACGTCGTATCTATACGACCTCGTCGGGCGTCTTCGAACGTAGAGCCTACGATCGATCTGGATGAATATCCTCGCCGTGTCGTAACCGACGATAAAACATGAAGAGCCGGTCAGTGTGGCGGCTGACCGGCTCTCCAGTGGCACATTTGGTTCCGGTGTGTTGGCGAGGAACCAGCGTGCTTACATTTTAATCCGCTAAAATGAGGGAAGTCAACCCAGGAAAAGATTATGTCAAGAGCAAAGAAGAAAAAAACGGTAGTGCTTTTGAAGCATGGAAATAGGCTCCTTGTAGAGCCCACTACCCCTCAAATTATAGATATATTGGCCCCACAGCTCACATTTACGGAAAAGAAGCAGCACGTGGGGTGGAAAGCTAAGCAGGAGGCGAGAGAACGTGGAAAAGGCCCCATTGAGTTCATTGATCGACCATTATTTGTTTTGGACCATAAATCCAGGGTAGTTTGCCCTTACGGGTTTTGGAAAAGGGTTAAGCATGCCCTTACTCAGGCGGGTTATGGTGTGAAGTTCAAGGATTTGGCGCCGTGGCCTCCTCCGGAGGTTATGGTTCCTCGGTGGGAAAACATTAAGAATTACAAATTACGGCCAGGGCAGGCGGAGTTTGTCGCTAAGGTGCTGTCTCATCGCTGCGGTCGTTTTGATTGTCCGCCAGGGTTTGGGAAATCTTTTTTAATTGGCCTTGTGTGTGCTTTGTTGCCTAAGGCCAGAATTGACGTCGTCACCCGGCGAGTTCCTGTTTTGCGGGATCGAATTTACCCTGAACTTATATCGATGGTCGGGGATGTTGGTATCGTAGGGGGAGGTAAGCGCAGGGAAGGCCGCCGTGTAATGTGTTACACAGCTGGTAGCTTACAACACGCTAAGTCACCGGGTGAAACGCATATTATGTTCGGAGACGAGTGTCATGAGTTGGCGGCTGACAATTCATCCAAGAAGCTCATGGTTTGGGACACAAGTCGTAACTATGGGCTGTCGGCCAGTCAGGACATGCGAATTGATAACAAGGATCTTCGAGTTGAAGGAATTTTTGGTCCTGTTATTTACAAGATAGGCTATGAGGAAGCTCAGCAGCATGGGCTTGTCATCCCTATTCGCGTTAAGTGGTCTAATGTCAAAATGGACTATGATCCTCTCGCAGGAAAAAACGACGACTTTGTTACGAAGAAGAGATTTGGTATTTGGCGTAACGATGTCCGAAATTCTATAATTGCGAGTGACGCAAAGAAGTACGATGACAATACGCAGACCCTGATAACGTGTGAGACATTGCAGCACGCGGTATACCTGAAGTCGCACCTCCCCGATTTTACGTTGGTGTATCGCGAGGGATCGCTGACGCCTTGGGATAGGGCGAAGTATGCTAAGCTGGGTCTGATATCTGAGGACGAGCCCCTTACGGGCTTGAAACGTCGGATGTGGTTGACGAAACAGTTTGAGCAAGGGAAACTAAAGAAGGTAATTGCTACGACCGTATGGAACGTTGGAGTTAGTTTTAATCACCTTGAGGTTCTTATTCGTGCAGATGGTGGGGGAAGTCCCATCAACGATGTTCAGATACCTGGACGAGTTTCAAGGCTAAGTGATGGGAAAGCATACGGCATAGTCCACGACTATCTTGATCAGTTCAATTCTTCTTTCCAAAATCGAGCGAGATCGCGGAAGAGGACTTATGAAAAACATAGTTGGACACAGATTATGCCGGAGAAAAGTGCTTTAGATAATTTACTAGCCACGGATGCGGGGACTGAACGGAAATGTTAACTATGACTTCTTATCGAAAGCAGCCCATGCCAGGAGTTGGGGCCATCCCTATCAGGGATGCGTCTTCTGGTAGCGCAGAGGAGCGCGAGCTATGTGAGCAGTTGAAGACTACTTACACGCTAGAGCGACGCCTCTATGAGGCCAAGCTCGGTAAGACGGATAAACGACTCTATTCTGCTCACCCGCGTTATGAGGGAAAGGTGACAGACGACGTGACCGTAGAGGACAGGAGGCGTAAGGTTAAGAACACTTGGTTGTCTATTGTGCAGACTTTACGACCATCCAGGGTTCACCCGTGCCTGTACGTTCGCGTTATTTTTAGGGGTATTGCGGGAACTGTGATGGCTCCACCTTACCCCGACCAGCTGACTAGCAAGAAATGGATGAAGTTTTTTCACGAACAGAGTAAGACTCTTGTAGCGGAATTACCCGAAGAATTTAGGCGGCAGTGTAAATTTTCTCGGTCCTATCTCTTGCGTTATCAGCAGGCATTGGGGTATGACTTTCAGTCAGCAGTGTACTATCTGCTAACGGACAAGTTGGCACCATTGTCTTCTTTGTACCGTTACTGCATGGCGGTCTCGATGCTTCGTGAGCCTAATGCTTCGAAGGTTCAGAACGTCCAGCTTTTCATCCGCGTGGCAAAACGGATTGAGCGTGAAGCAGTTATTCAGTACACATGTTTTCCTGGTGAGTACGGAGAGGCATGGGGAGATCTCCTTCCTCCGGACTTCAAGGAAGAGGCTGAAAGGATTTATGATGGCATGTTATCGGTGTGTTTGGACGAGGGAGGTGAGCAATGTCAGTACAACGGTCAAGGTTGACCGTTCACGAGTACAGACAAGTTCTTCGTACGCTATGCAATAGTACTGAACTATTCAGTGTATTTCGTGAACAGCTCGAAGTTTCACACTTCGGGCAACTTGAAACGTACCAGCTTATATACCGCGTCCTTCTTGATTTTTATGACGCGCAGGGTGAGCTGCCACCTGTTAATTTAATGTGGGTGGAAATAGAGGCTCTTCTTGACAAAATGCCGGATCATTTTGCGATAGAAGAGTTGGAAGACCTGGAGAATTTTCTTAACGAGGATTATTCAGGTCATGAAGTAGACGAGGCCAGTTACAAATGGGCATCGTCAAAAATTAAGCAGCTAATTGAAGAGTCAGTTCTTCAAGATATGGTTGCACGCGCTACGTCTGACGTTTTGCCTGCCAGTCTTCCAGACATGCTGGAGAATTGGGAACAGCAACTGTCTGACTTGCAATCGTTAGGTCATGCAGAATCTTCTACGCATACGTATCCAACGGAGTGGGATCGTGTTGCGGGGTTGAATTTGCGTTCCACGGGATTGTCGTTCTTTGATGACTTCCTGGCGGGAGGGCACTGTGCTGGTGAAGTGTATGGAATACTTGCGCCGTATGGCACGTGCAAGACCACTCTCGCGACTATGTTGTGTTGTAATGAGGCACGGCATGCGCAGTCACGATATTTGGAGTGTGTCTCGGAGGGACGACCTGAACGTATTGGTCTTTCTGTCTTAGTCACCTATGAAGCTCCTAAGTCGCCTGAGGTGCAGCATCGCTGCTTAATGTATATGGGTCAGTTACAGCGGGGGTCGCTTGCTGCTATGGATAGCAGCGGTATTGCTTCTCTAGCGGGTGACCCACAATCGCCTTTAGGTTACGAGCAGAAGCGATTTGCTCAGCAAATATCAGACGGTATGTTTCGGACGGAACAGCAACGTGTTGCTGAGGTCGTCGGCGTTATGAATCAGCATTCGTTGATTTTGGATATGACGGGAAACGATTCTGACTTTCGTATGGCTGGCAGTGGTGGGTTGAAAGAAATTGCAGCCCGCCTCAAAGCCGAACTTAGTCATCGATCACGCGATACCACCGCAGAATACTACATAGAAAACATCATTATTGACTATGTGGGTGCCATGGTGAAAAGGCAGCTTGCTGCTTCGGGCGCTGATTCTTCGGATTTACGTCATCGAATAACTGAGACTGCTTTGATGTCCTCCAATATGTTGGCCAAGCCGTTCAGCTGTCCTGTTTGGCTTATTCATCAGCTGTCCGGTGTTGCGAATGCTTCGTTTAAGCCGGGGGCTCGTCTTCACCATACAGATTCAGCAGAGTCTAAGTCTTTTGCAGAAAACCTGGACTTCGCTTTCGTAATAGGCAATCTGAATGAGAAGAACCAGGGTCAAATTGCGTGTACAAAACATCGTCGAGCACCCTCAAAGGCTGCAAGGGTCATTGAGGTTGACGGTGACTTTAATACTGTAATTTCGCGGGATGATTTGTATATCGATCCGGC
>Ga0114934_10002823_pt1 | contig 11003 bp, 9 predicted proteins | sample 4SBtaG_2_FD_99695 | JGI IMG/M metagenome (GOLD analysis project Ga0114934, IMG submission 99695) | Deep subsurface microbial communities from Kolumbo volcano to uncover new lineages of life (NeLLi) - 4SBTROV10_white metaG | ecosystem: Environmental > Aquatic > Marine > Volcanic ...
AAGTTTAGCCAAAAAGATCGATCGCGACGTTTTTATGGCATATTTGCCGGATGATGTCAAGTAGCTGTATTGCCTTATCTAAAATCTGGTTAAAACGTTAAATGCCTCTCATAGACCCACAGCTATGGACATTCCCTTCAGATCTTTTCGGTGATGGATATAATATTTTTGGTATTACACGGTTGTTTTTCCATTCATAACTTATGTATAGTGGTTGCAAGGAGGAAGCAAGACGTGATCCCGATTAAGGATGACAATCCGACAGAAACGACGCCCTACATTACCATTGCCCTGATAGCCATCAATATCATTGTTTTTATATACCAACTTACCCTCGGCTCGCGAGGCAACCAGGTTCTTGTTTTTAAAACAGGAATTATTCCTTACGAATTTACCCATGCGGTTGATATTCCACCTTATGCTTCCCACCCCCTTGTATTTAACCTTATTGCAGCCATGTTTATGCATGGGGGAGTTTTCCATCTCCTGGGAAACATGCTTTACCTATGGATCTTCGGTAATAATGTTGAAGACGCCATGGGTCCGTTCCGATTTATCACCTTTTATCTTTTAACCGGGCTCCTGGCAAGCGCAACCCATATCATTCTTGTACCCAACTCCAGAATTCCCATGATCGGTGCTAGTGGCGCTATTTCGGGTATACTGGGCGCCTATCTTGTACTTTATCCATGGGCGAAGGTTCATACATTAATTTTCCTCCTCTTTTTCGTCACCATTGTCCGGATTCCTGCGATGGTAGTCCTGGGTTTCTGGTTTATTCTCCAGTTTTTAAATATCTATAGCCGGAGCAATGTGGCCTGGTTTGCCCATATTGGGGGATTTATTTCTGGGATGATGCTCGTCCGATTTTTTCTAAAGAGAAAATACCGGTTTCATGGTTCCTTTTTTCGGGGAGCATGAGGAATTTTTTTGCGGATCAGCCTTTTCATCTGGTCTAACGCCGTTTTCGTGATTTCGTCTCCCCCGCAGGGAAGCAAGGTATTGTTGTGGGTGAGGGGTTCCTCCATTAAGGGATAGGATGAGGTCCGGCATGCCTCTCTCCAGAGGGCGGTACCGGGGATGGGGGAATACTCCGCCAGGGAAGGCCTGATCCCCCTTTTCAATACCTCTTTGATGCTTTGCTCAACCTCTCTGAGGGTTTGCCCAGGTAGTCCTACAAGGAGATATACCTTGACATCGTCCTCTGTAAAGCCTGACTTGAAGAGGCAGGAAAGGGCGTGATCGAATTCCTCCATGGTTACCTTGGATCCTAAGCGTGCCAGCCATCCAGCCTGGGATGTTTCAAGGCTGAGGCGAAGGGTGCTAAAGCCGACCTGTTTCATGAGGTCTGAAATCTCCTGGGTAACGAAACGAATGTGGATCCCGTTGGGCGTATGGAATCGAAGGGGCAAATTGTGTGTCAGGAGGAATTTTAGCAAGGGGACAAATCGTGTATAGGAATTAACGAGCAGGGCGTCATCGTAGAAGGCGAAATCACGCACCCCGAACCAGTGGTATTCCCTGATGATTTCATGTGCGATGTCCTCAACTGGTCGCTCGGTGAATTTTGGGTTAAGGAGATTGGAGGCACAATATTGACAGCGGAAGGGACACCCATGGCTCGAACGGATGCATAAGAAGCGATGGATCCCGTATCCCTCCCATAATGGAAGGCCTCTGAGTTTTTTCAAGGGGGATCGGATACCTCTGGGATATCCCAACAAATTGAGGATTTCCTTAAGGTGCTGAGGGGTGAAGGACCCTTCAATGACCCGGTCGGGCTTGCAGGTGGTCATGGCATGCCGGGGGATAAGGGTGGCGTAGATGCCGCCGAGCCAGATGGGTGTTTGGGGAAGATATTCTCTCAGGAGATTGATGGTTTCCCTTACACCAGGATACCAGTAGGTCATGACAGAGGACACAAGCACGAGGTCGGGTTTTTGCAGGTTTTCGAGATGCCGTCGGAAGTCTTCCGGAGAGATTCCATAACGGCAGTAGCGGCGGGGCACCGATGACAGGATTTCTGGTTTTTCAACGGGAGTTCGTTTAAGTTTGCCCGTTCCAAACGGTGAGACCTTGGGCTTGTAGGGTAAGGAAAGGGAGAAATTTTCTGCATCCACGCAGTCGATCAATGAAACTCGAATACCGGCATCGCGGAGAATCCCCCCGATTTCCAGAAGTCCCAGAGGTCTTGACCAGAGATTGAAGGCGGCAAAGTCGTAGATCCAGGGGTTGACCAACAGGACATGTGGAGTAGATTGTTTCACGTGAAACAATTTCTACTTTCCGACGCAGAATTTTCGGAAGATTTCTGATAGAATATCCACATCCGGCACCTTGCCGATAATTGCCTCGAGTGCCCGTTTTGCCTCCCAGAGGTCTTGAGAAAGGAAAACCTCTTCTACCCCATTTCGATATCCGCTTTCGAGGCGTTCAAGTGCCGTTTTAGCCTTTTTGAGGAGCTGATAGTGGCGCTGGTTGATAGGAACGAGGTATTGAATGTCCGGAAAGGCCTCTGCCTTTTGTATCATTGCAACAAGTTCGTGGGTCAGTCGATTCCAGTTTTGGCCAGTTTTTGCGGAAATTTCCACGACAGGCATAGTTTCGGGAAGAAGGGAAGCCACAGAGCCGGGAGAGATTCCCGGCGACAGGTCGCACTTGTTGAGAGCGACAATTGTCTTTTCCTTCTCAGCCTTTTTGAGCAGGGTGGTTTCTTCTTCCCCGAGAGGCCTGGTACGGTCTATAACGAGCAGTACGATATCTGCCTGTCCCTTTTTATGAAGAGCTTGTTTTGTTCCGATACTTTCAACCGGGTCCTTGGAAGACCTCAGCCCTGCCGTGTCAACTATTCTGAAAGGAATCCCATGAATTAGGATGCCCTCCTCTATGAAATCCCGGGTAGTGCCCGGAACTTCTGTAACGATGGCACGGTCTTTTCCAACAAACCGATTGAGAATGCTCGACTTCCCCACATTGGGTGTCCCGACAATAACGACTTCGAACCCTTCCCGTACCATCTGGCACGTGGCATGCCCCTCCATGAGGTGTTCGATTTCTTTCATGACCTCGGGATAGGTATTATTCCATAAGGCCTGCCAGGTTGGGTAGAAGTCGGTTCCTATATCTTCCGAGAAATCGAGGTCTGCCTCCATATACATCAGGATCTGATTGACGGGCTGAAGAAGGGAATTAATGGCTTTGCCAATACCACCGTGAAGCTGTTTTTGGGCCATATTGAGGGAGGCTTCTGACTGAGCCTGGATGACCTCGATGACCCCCTCGGCCTGGGTCAGGTCGATCCGGCCATTCAAAAAGGCGCGAAGGGTAAACTCACCAGGTTCTGCCAGTCTTGCCCCGTTTTCCAGAAGGAGTTTCAGTATACGCTCCAGTACGACTCTCCCGCTGTGGCATTGAATTTCCGCCATGTCCTCCCGGGTGTAGGTGCTGGGAGCAAACATAAAAATGGCAAAGACCTCATCGATCACCTCTTGATGATGGGGATCGACAACGTTACCCAGGGTCATCCTTCTATGTTCTAAAGAGGTAGATTGGAGTTTAGGTACGAATATCTTTTTACAGATTTCATGAGCCTTCAGGCCCGAAAGTCTAATGATGCCAATTCCCCCCAGGCCGATGGGCGTACTGATAGCAGCAATGGTATGGGTGAGATCTAACCCTTCAAAGAGGGTCATGGAAAAGGGGCTCCCTTAGTTTGCAGGAATATCCCGTGCCGAATGCTTTGTGGGGATAATCATCACCCGTTTCAGGGGACCGTCCCCCGTGCTCTTGGTTTGAACATCTCTGTCCCCTTTCAGGGCCATGTGAACAGTTTTGCGATCTTTTGCGCTTAGAGGGATGAGGGAGACAGGTTTTTTTGTTTTCTTGGCCTTTTCGCTCAGCCGTATGGCGAGCTGGGTAAGTTTTTCCTCCCGCTTTTTACGGTAATTTTCGTTATCCACATGGATGTTGCAATTTCCCGAGAACTGCCGGTTGGTAATCCTGTTGACGATGTGCTGAAATGCATCGAGGGTTGCTCCGTGTTTACCTATCAGGAGACCGGAACCATCCCCGATAATTTCCAGGAAAACGTGGATGATGTCACCCTCCATGACCATGCTATCTTGAACCTCGACCATTGCATGCATGCCCATGAGATCCAGTATGGTGCCCAGTACCTTTTTAGCGACATCTGCAACTGTTTCGGGTGTCTTGGAAATGGCTCGGATCTTGACTTTTTTCCCCATACCGATGCCTATGAAGCTTCGATCCGTTTCTTCCACCACTTCATAAACCAGATCTTCCTTGGCAACCCCAAGGTCGGAAGAGGCCTTTTCCAATGCGTTTTCTACAGATTTACCCTCTTTTTCAATCATATTTGGCATTTTATCTATCTCCGGTGAGCAAGCTTTCGGTTTGTATAGAATTGCTGGCCAATGGAAAGTATATTGTTAACCAGCCAATATATGACCAGCCCCGAAGGGAAATTGAGAAACATAAAGGTAAAAACGATAGGCATAATGAGCATCATCTTTGCCATCTTGGGATCCCCGGTGGAAGGAGTCATTTTTTGCTGGATGAGCATGGTAAGCCCCATGATAATGGGAGTGATGTAGTATGGGTCTTTGGCTGATAGGTCTTGAATCCACCAGATAAATGGGGCATGACGAAGTTCTACTGCATTGAGCAATGCCTCGTAAAGGGCAAAGAACACAGGAATTTGAAGAATCATGGGTAAACAGCCCCCAAGGGGGTTGACCTTGTGTTGCTTGTATAATCGCATCATTTCCTGGTTCAGGCGTTCCTTGTCATCCTTGTATTTTTCACGCAGCTTCTGCATCAAGGGCTGAACCTTCTGCATGTCAGCCATGGACTTGTAACTTTTGTGGGTCAGAGGCCAGAAGACAATCTTGATAAGGATAGTTAAGATGATAATATCAATCCCGTAGTTATGGGTATATCGATTGGTAAGGTTAAGGAACTGCATCAGTGGACGGGCGATGATTCCAAACCATCCATAATCGATGCCCTTTTCTGCATCCCTTCCGAATTGTTCCAGGTTCGCCAGGAGTTTTGGCCCATTATACATCCTGAATTTGAAATGCTGTGATGCGCCAGGATTTATAACCACAGCAGTAGCCTTGAGATCTGCGACCAGTGCATTTGATTTTACAGAAAGGTCTACTTCATTGAATGATGGATTTTCTGGGGCAAGGAGAGTTACAAAATACTTCCCATTCAGGGATGCCCACTTGATCTCTCCATCGAGTGTAATGGGTTTCTTTATCTTTTTCATTTTCTTTCTGTAAACACTGCTGCCCTTTAGAATATCGGCGCGGAAATCGTGTTGCCCATACTTACTTTTTGCCTTTATCAGCGAGGGCTTGTTGATGAGAGATAAAATGAAATCCCCCACAAGTTTCTGGTCGGTAGTGTTTTCTATTGTCCAGTCAAGGTCCGTCTCATATTTGTCGGCATAAAACCTGTAGCTTTTGATTAGACGTAGACCGTTCTTGATACCCGTGAACACGAGATCTGTGGGAGCATCTCCCTTGTGAAGGGTGATGGTTTGACGGCTGACCTTCATGGGTATGGCATCCGACAGAGGATTTTTAGACCGGTAAAATGTGCCCTTGAGAGGCAGTTCAGGAGAGGTTGCGCGAATCAACTCGATCGGTTTCCCTTTTGGCCCCATAACATCCTTGTATTGCTTGAGTTTCCATGAGGCTAATCGTCCCCCGAGTGAAGTAAAAACGGCGTGGTAAAGTGGGGTCTCGACATTTACGGTTATGATTTTTTCTGCCACAGTGTTGGGTGTTTCCGAGGGAATTGCCCTGGTCTCTACTGATTTTGTTTCAGGTTTCGGCTTTTTCTCTGGCAGGGCCTTTTGGGTCTTGGCCGTTTGCTGCTTGGCCTGCTTTGTTTTCGCAGTCTTTGGTTTTGGGGGCGGGAATAGCTGGTTATAAAGTAGTAATACGATAAACGTAAGGGCTATAAAAATGATTAATCGTTTTTCCACGTGTGTACCTCATCAGGGATTTATGGAACGGGATCATACCCGCCTGGATGAAATGGGTGGCAGCGCAAGACCCTGCGAATGGCAAGGGCCCCTCCTCGAAACAGACCGTGGCGCTGAATAGACTCTATAGCATACTGGGAACAGGTAGGAGTGAACCTGCAGGAAGGAGGCAGGAAAGGAGATACGAGTTGATGATAAAAGGTTAGTCCCCAGATAACAAGTTTTTTAATCATGCAGTAAAATCAGTTCCTTTGTATCTTTGAACACGGACAAATTGTTTCACAGCATCCGTTAAATATTTTTCGGTTTCGCGAAGGGTTGGATAGGCCGGATGATGCTTCCGTATGGCGATCACGTCTCTGGGTGGCTGAATCATCGATTTGTTTTTACGAAATGCCTCGCGCAGGACCCGTTTCACCCGGTTTCTGAAGACGGCCTTTCCGTCCCTTTTTGTGACCACGATGCCCAATCGGCTGAATGGGTTGGTGGAAGGCTTGAATACAAACCGATAGGCATGGGTGTGCACCACCACATCCTCGGGATGCCTTTTTATAAACTCCGCCCGTTTGGCAATGCGCTCCTTTTTCGTAAAGATTTCGCGATGCGTCTTTATAGAGTTAGACGGCAAGGCGCTTCCTACCTTTTGCACGGCGACGATTGATAACGGCCCGCCCCGATCGGGTTCGCATCCTAACGAGGAACCCGTGAGTTCGTTTTCTTTTTGTATTGCTTGGCTGATAGGTTCGTTTCATAATCCGATTTCCTCCTTTTAGCGTGCGAAGTTAACCATATCTATAAGAATGTGTCAAGTTATGTGCCCGTATCTTCGTTTCCCCAGTTTAGAGGGGAGCGCGGTACCCGCATTCCTTGTCAGGGCAGCATTTGTAGAGCTTTCCGCCTATCTTCTTTACAATCAAGTAGGGCAAGTGGCAATCTGGGCAGGGTTCGTTGATGGGACGGCTCCAGATGGAAAACTTGCATGACGGATACCGGCTACAGCTGTAAAAAGTACGTCCCCGCTTGCTCCGCCTCTCTACCAGTTCACCTTTGTGGCATTCCGGGCAGGGTACCCCCGTTGTTTCTCGTTTTTTGATCGGTTTGGTGTTTCTGCATTCCGGAAAGCCCGAACAGGCAAGAAAGGGGCCGTATCTGCCTTTCTTTATGACCATGGGACGCCCGCACTTTTCACAGATTTGGTCTGTTTCTTTGGGGGGTTCTTCTTTTTTTCCCTTTAGGGGACGCCTGTAATGGCACTCCGGGAATCCTGAACAGGCAATGAATTTCCCGTACTTGCCGTAACGGATCACCAGGGGTTTGCCACATTCGGGGCAGATCTCGTCTGTTTTTTCCGCCAGGATATCGGAGCGCTTCAATTCCTCCTCCTTTTTCTTAACGAGGGGATAAAAATCTTTCCAGAATGACCGGACCATCGGCTTCCAGCTTATTTTGCCCTGGGCAATCTCATCGAGTTTTTCTTCCATCTGGGCGGTAAATTGATAGTCCACGTAATGGGAGAAGTGATTTACAAGGAGGTCGCTGACGATCATCCCGATTTCCTGGGGGACAAAGGCCTTGCGGATGAGACGAGCGTAGTCCCTGCTTCGAAGGGTTTGAAGTACAGAGGCGTAGGTAGAGGGGCGGCCGATGCCGTAGCCCTCAAGAGTCTTGATAAGAGAGGCCTCGGTAAACCGTGGGGGGGGCTGGGTAAAGTGCTGAACGGGCATGATCTCTTCCACATTAAGCCCCTCTCCCTCCCGAATTGGCGGCAGTAGGGTTTCCTTGCTTGTCTCGTTTGAGACCTTGAGATAACCTGGAAAGACGAGCACGCTGCCCGTTGCCTTGAACCGTGCGGCCTGGTCCTTGGAATCGATGAGAACTATTTGGGTATCCCACTCCGCCGGTGCCATCTGCGAGGAGATGGTTCGGCTCCAGATGAGTTTGTACAGATCGAACAGTTGGGGCGAAAGAACCGATTGAAGCTGCTCTGGCATCCTTGCCAGGTCGGTAGGCCGGATGGCCTCGTGGGCCTCCTGGGCGTTCTTGACCTTGTTCTTGTAAACACGGCCTCTTTTCAGGGCATAGGGCTCTCCGAATTTTTCCAGTATAATCTGCCGTGCGCTATGTAGGGCCTGCTTTGCCAGGTGAACGCTGTCGGTTCGCATGTAGGTGATGAGCCCAACGGGGCCCTGCCCAATATCGATCCCTTCGTAGAGCTGCTGTGCTAAACGCATCGTCCGGGAAGGAGACAGATTTAGCTTCCTCGAGGCCTCCTGCTGTAGGGTGCTCGTAATGAAGGGGGGCGGCGGGGTTTTCCTGCTTGTCTTGTGCGAAATAGAAGTTACAAAGTAGTGTTTCTGCTTCAGGATAGCGGATATTTCCTCTGCCCTGTCCCCTTTACTGATATCAAATTTCTTCAGTTTTTCACCCTCGTAGGCGATCAATTCGGCCTCGAAGGTCGTTTTGTCACTTTCCCCTGTAAATTTGGCCTGAATCGTCCAGTATTCCTTCGGTGAAAATGACTGAATTTCCTTCTCTCTCTCGCAGATAAGCCGCAGTGCCACGGACTGAACCCGGCCCGCCGATAGCCCCGTGCGCACCTTTTTCCAGAGAAAGGGGCTCAAAGTGAATCCATAGAGATAGTCAAGGACAACCCTGGCCTGCTGGGCATCCACCAGAGGCAAGAGGATGTCGCGGGGGGCCTTGATCGCCGCCTGGATGGCCTCTTTCGTGATTTCGTGGAAGACAATCCTGTGAATGGCGATCTTGTGTTTTTCCCCGTTTCCATTGAGATTCAAAAGCTTCAGCAGATGATAGGAAATGGCCTCTCCTTCACGGTCCATGTCGCTTGCGAGGTAGAGCGTGTCTACCTGGGGCAGTGCCTTTTTGATCCTGTCAATATGGCGTTTTTTGTCAGGGATGATTTCATACCTGGGTTCAAAGTCGTTTTCAATGTCCACCGAACCTGTCTTGCTCGGGAGGGCCCTGACATGTCCGTAGGTGGCGAGAATTTTATAAGAGCTCCCCAAAAACCTTCCAAGGGTTTTTGCCTTTGTTGGAGATTCGACGACAACCAGGGCTTTTTTCACTCTTCGCTCCCCAAATCTATTATTTTTCTTGCAAAGAATTGCCCCGGCAGGCGAACGACGAGGCCCTTCAGTTCCATGGAGAGAAGGGTTGGAAGGGCATCTTTCGAGTCGACTTCACTAATCTGGCAGAGCTGGTCTATCTGGGTCGGCTCCGTCCCAAGGTTCTGGTAGAGGCGGGCCGCCACACCCGTAAGTTTCGGCTTCTGCTGGGGCTCTGCATCCTTCCCTTCCTGAAACGGCAGGGAGAGTTCTTCCAGGATGTCGTTTACGTTTTCAACCAGTTTTGCTCCATCCTTGATAAGGGCATGGCATCCGTGGCTTAACGGAGACTCGGGAGGACCTGGAAGGGCAAAAACCTCCCGACCTTGCTCGAGGGCCAGGCGCGCCGTGATGAGGGACCCGCTTCGCCTTGTGGCCTGAACTACCACGACACCTTTTGCCAGTCCGCTGATGATCCGGTTCCGCCTCGGGAAGTTTCGGGGTTCCGGCGATCTCTGGCATGGAAACTCAGACATTACGCATCCTTTCTTAGAGATTCTCTCTCCAAGTTCGCGGTTTTCGCGCGGGTAGAAATGTCTGAACCCGGAACCGAGCACCCCGATCGTGCGACCTCCGGCCTCGAGGGCGCCCAGGTGAGCCTGGGTGTCGATGCCCCGGGCCAACCCGCTTACAATGGTCAATCCCATTTTGGCGAGGCTTGCGGCGAGGGTTTTTGCAAGGCCTTTTCCCCGGTAATCCGCCTGTCTGGAACCGACAATGGCAATGGCAAGACGATCCTTCGGAAGATAATCTCCCTTCATATACAACACCGGCGGCGGGCTATAGATCTCCTTCAATGGCAAAGGATAAGCCGGATCATTGAGCATAACGGCGTGAAGCTGATGGGTTTCCATCTCCTGCCGTTCCGTTTCGATGACTTCCTGCCAGTCTGTCTCTGCAACCCGTTTTGCCACCTTTGGGCGTAGTCCTATCATTCTAATCAACCCTTCTTTGTTCCGCAGCACCTTTATTCCATCCTTTACATACTGTGTCTTAAGGGCAATCAACTGAGCGGTCTGGATGCCATCGATGGTATTCAATGCAATCATCATCTCTTTCCAGGGTATCTTTTCCATCTTTAAAGGGGATGTTTAAATCACTAATTTGGAGAAGTGTCAATGGCGCCTTTGTCCTTTGCGCCCTGTTTTTTGGGTTTTCTCTCTACTTTAGGCTTGTACCCCCTGGCCTTCAACTCCTTGAAGACCTGGACAATCCAGCCCATGGCCCATTTTTTACCCTTTTCTACGGAGGCGGCCACCATCTTCTCCCTGACGGCGAGATAGCGTTGACCCGCGGGGGTTTGGTAAAACGTCACGAGCTGTTTCAAGTCGTTAAGCGAGAGGTTCCGGGCATAGATGGGAATAAAGGATTCGAGAAGTTCCTGGACATCGATGCGCTTGTTGAGCTCCTTCCAGTAATCGGGAGGGACGTCGGGAAAGGACTGCTTTAGTGCGACGATGACCCGTTGCTTCACCACATTGGCAAGTTTGGTGCTGTTGGTCAGTTGCATCAACCTGATGATGGTATCTTTCTTCTCCTTTGAAACAGGCTGGGCATTCAGGGTCTTAACGGTCACTGAAAAGAGGACCATTAAAGATACAAGAAGAATTGAAAAATTCTTTTTCATGGTTTCTCCGTCTGATTGGCAAAATTTGTTTTCCTGCTTATGCCATGTTTTTCAAAACGGGTCAATGGCGCTATAAAGTATCCTCGCCTGAAATTTCCCCGGGATGGGGCAAGTAAAGGATGAAAGACCTCGTTGAAACCCTTTAGCATTTTACGGGTCGGCCAAATGACGGTGGGGGGCACCGGTAACGACCGAAGCTTCAGTTGCATGCTCTCGCATTTTGTTCTCTTTCTTA